>ERZ779762.139-NODE-139-length-44455-cov-3.154167_pt1 | contig 44455 bp, 40 predicted proteins | sample MGYA00511887_ERZ779762 | MGnify/ENA primary metagenome ERZ779762 (study PRJEB29588, sample SAMEA2163052) | human gut metagenome | biome: human gut; feature: human-associated habitat; material: faeces | place: Denmark | collected 2008/2010 ...
ATCAAGGTTTTAAAGGATTTAGAACAATAAAAAACAGGTAGTTTTTGACACTACCATGAAGAGAAGGGAGGTTGAAAAAATTGAAGAAAGAATTAACGAATATCAGCGAGAAGTCCTTGATGGAATTAGAAGATATTGTGAACGAGGAAATGCTTACAACAGAAGATGTCAATAATATGTTGGAGCATACGGATAAAGGAAGAACAAAGCAGACAATTAGAAATTGTGTAACCGTACTTCAAAATGATCCGGTATTGGAAAAAGCGATTAAACGAAATGAACTTTCTGGAAGGATGGACATTGTAAAAGAGGTTCCCTGGGAGCGGAGGAATAACAGTCCTACGGTTACAGATACTGATGAAAATAATCTGAAGATGTATCTGGAAGAAAATTATGAACTGACAAGTGAGCGTGTGATCAAAGCAGGAATAGATATTGTTTCCAATGAAAATAAATATCACCCAATTAGGGATTATCTGGAGAGTCTGGTCTGGGACAGAATTCCAAGAATAGAAAATATGCTTCCACATTTTCTGGGAGCAGAAAAGAGCAAATATACAATCGGAGTAATGAAAATGCACATGCTGGCAGCGATTTCAAGAATTTATGAACCGGGAATAAAATATGATATTATGTTGTGTTTGGTTGGGAGTCAGGGAGCCGGAAAGTCCACATTTTTCAAATATCTAGCGATAAAAGAAGAATGGTTCAGCGACAATCTGGATCATTTGGATGATGAAAATATTTACAGAAAACTACAAAATCACTGGATTATCGAAATGGGAGAAATGAAGGCAACTATCACAGCAAAGAATATTGAACAGATAAAATCGTTTCTGAGCAGACAGAAAGAAACTTATAAAGTACCTTATGAAGTTCACCCGGAAGACAGACCGAGACAGTGTGTATTTTGCGGTACTTCAAATGATTTGAATTTCCTTCCGCTGGACAGAACCGGAAACAGAAGATTTGCTCCGGTGATGACAGATATGTCGAAAGCAGAAGTTCATATTCTGGACAATGAGGCAGAGAGCAAAGCCTATATCGAACAGGCCTGGGCAGAGGCAATGGTACTGTATCGACAGGGAAATGTGTTCTTAGGATTTACAAAGGAAATTGAGGAAGAGGCAAAGCGTCTGCAGAAAGAATTTATGCCGGAAGATACCAATGCCGGAATCATACAGGAATTTCTTGATGACTACGATGACGATTATGTATGTACAAGAATTCTATTCGATGAAGCGCTACATCGAACCGGAGAAATGAAACAGTGGGAAGGTAAAGAAATTGCCAATATTATGAAAAATGCAATTGAAGGCTGGAAACCACATGGTACACATCGATTCGGAAAGGAATATGGAATACAGCGGTCATGGAAACGGATGAAAGATTCGGTGAAGAAAGATAAAGACGGATTTATAGAAGTACCGGAACAGTTGGAAATACCGTTTGAGTAAAGATTATTGTAAACGATGTAAACGGAACTTGAAGAAAAAACTTAAAAAGTTAACTTTTAAAATCTTTTGAGCACCGTTTACAAATTCCGTTTACAAATTGGAAAGGAGAAGAAAATGATGAAACAGGGAAGATTAGGATACAACAGTAGTAATGGAAGATATGGATTATTATCATCAGACTTATGGATTGATACAGGATTTCACTGTGGAGAAGGGCTGGAAGTGCTGGTAGGTGATGAATGGGTACAGACCAGAATGGAGATGAATCTGGCAAGAGAATGGTATCTGGTGGGGACATCTTATTGTGGAGATCTGGAATATGTGCAGGCAAGGATACCTGGATAAATAGGTCTATGATCCGCTTCGGCTGGTGTAAAGCAGACGTCCACCGGACGTTATGCCCCCGGCAGGGCGCAAGGGGACTTTTGATGGACGGTACGGCTGTCGAAAGTGCTTTTGCGTTACTTTTGACAAAAGTAACAAAACCGCCGTATCCGGCGAAAGTTTCTTAAATATCGCCATGTCTGGCGTAAATAAAAATTATGTGCCATATCTGGCACTCAAACAGAAAAGAGGTGAGAAAATTTATGATGAAAAGAACAATCAGTGGCATGATCGGAGCCGGTTCACTGGCTCATAACAGACGGGATTTTGTAGCAGAAAATGTAGATCCGGACAGAGTACAACTGAACATTTGTTATAAGAATGAGAATCTGAAGGAAGTTTATAAAGAGCTGTTTAACGATGCGGTTGAGAGATACAATGTCGGGAAAAGAAAGGATCGGCAAATTGCAAATTATTATGAAAAAATCCGACAGGGCAAACAGGAGAAGTTGTTCCATGAAGTGATCTTTCAGATAGGAAATCGTGAGGATATGGCAGTGGGAACATCAGAAGGAAATCTGGCTGTAAAGATACTGGACGAATATGTGAAAGACTTCCAGAAGCGGAATCCGACACTTCGGGTATTTAGCTGCTATCTGCATCAGGACGAAGCTACTCCGCATCTGCATATTGACTTTGTTCCTTATGTGACCAACTGAAAGGGAAAAGGAATGGATACCAGAGTTTCACTGAAACAGGCATTGAAAAGTCTTGGATTTCAAGGTGGAAATAAGCATGATACAGAACTGAATCAGTGGATAAATCATGAAAAAGAAGTGCTGGCTGAAATCGCAAAACAGCATGGAATTGAATGGGAACAGAAAGGCACACATGAAGAACATCTGGATATTTACAATTTCAAGAAAAAAGAACGCAAAAAGGAAGTGCAGGAATTGGAACAGGAAAAAGAAAATCTGACAGTGGAGAATGAAGGATTGACTTCTCAGATTGCGGACGCAAGGACAGATATTAAGCTTTTGGAAGAAGAAAAAATTCAGTTCCAGAAAGATAAAGAAACAGCGGAAAGACGTGCTGAGAAAGCAGAAGCGGAATTGAAAAAACTGGAGGACAGAAGAGAATTCTTGCAACCAGTGATGGATAATGTCAGTAAGGAAATAAAAGAATATGGAATGATTAAGACGTTTTTACCGGAGGCAGGAACATTTGAACGTGCAGTACCTTACAGGGAGAATAAAATCAAGCCATTGTTTATCAAGATGAAAAATCAGATTGCTGCATTAGCTGGAAAAGTTGTAGAACTTAACAAAACGGTAGAAAACTGGAGTAGAAAACTGGAAAAACAAATACCAAAAATCTGTTGAGAAATGTGATAATATCCAGAAACAGTTAGATGATGTGCGTAAAGAAAATGGAAAATTATCAAATGATAATCAACTTTTACAAGAGATTTCGGACAGATATGACAGAGTGGTGCGTATTCTGGGAATGGAAACTGTAGAGGATGTGGTGCAGCAGGATATTAAAGAACAAAGGGCACTGGAAGAAAAACGGCGAACGGAGCAAATGCCAAAGGGAAGCGTTCTGAAACAGTTGGAATGGGCGACTCAAAAGAGTCAGATTGAAAACCAACAACGTAAGAAAAATAAAACAAAATACAAAGGATTGGAGATTTAGACTATGAAAAAACAAATTTATGATGAAAAAAATGGAATGAGCTATACATTGATCCAGTGGGAGGGCGGCTATAAAGAACACATTTTTCTTTACCTTGGTATCATTGTAGTGGCGGCAGCGTTGATCGTACTTGCTGTTTCCCAAAAATGGCATATCCGGGAGGCAAACAATGTACTGATGAATGAGGAAGTGGCAGCACAGTTTGTTATCACGGGGATTGCATTTTGTTTCGCATTGTTTGGAGCTGACTTTATGCTGCAGATCATATGGTATAACAGAAATTATTCGATGGAGTCCTACTGGGGAGTGTGCGTGATCCAATGTGTGATCTTCTATATCATTTTAAGTATTATCCGGCGGCTGCTTGAAAGACGCAGGCAAATGTAAGAAAGGGGGCATAAAGATGAATAGGAAAGACACAAAGTTTCTTGGAATTATTCTTGTTCCGATCGTATTTGGATTATTAATTCTGACAGCATCCATATTTACGAAAGGACAAGAGAAAACGGATGATTTGGAATATGAAAACAACGACCAGTCTGTTATGAGCGGAACGGAGAATTATAATGCGCGGGGTTACGTGAAAGCAAAGGATTTTCCGCAGGCACTTCAAAATCTTGTCGCTTCAGGGCTGCTTACCGTTGACGAGGATACAGCTCTCGACGATGAGGATGAATACGTGGAAGGAGACGTGAGCAGCTATAAATCCAGTTACGAATGTCTTTTGGACACTGCAGAGTTTTTGAAGAAAAGGACAGAAAATGTGGTGAGTACATTAGATTCGGAGTCTGACTATATGTTCAAGATCAAGTTTGATTATGAGAAAAAAGTATTTACGGACGAGACTTATGATACGATCGCCAAAGTGGAACAATGTGGTTTTACCGGGTTTACGGAGCAGATAAAGCGGCTGGAAAAAGAGTATCAGAGCATATCACGGACAGCCATGGAAAATGGGCAGTATGACTTAGGTTATCGGATCTATAATCAGGGAGTCGGTTTTGAATTTAATGAGTTATTACACGGAGAGATTGAAGTGGATTTACAGCTGAATGTCAACAGTATCTACATTCCGCAAAAGTACCGGAACATCATTGAAACCGTGACACAAAGTGGAGAGTATATGCTTCGTGCTTCCAGTGTGGATACGAAAAGTGAAGTTTTGACGTTTGGTGCTGCCAATGCTGTCATGACACGGGGTACAGGAGAAAACTACGAGGAGGGAACCGGACCGGATATGCCGGTCTTTGGCGATACGACGATCAGTTTCATCTTTGAGAATAATCAGGTGACCGGATACTATGTCACAACCAATGAAAATAAATTGAAATTGACAGAATCTGACAAAAAACTTATTCAGACGGTGGCTCCGGGACTTAAACTGAGCTTTCCGGAACATCCAAGTTACACCGAACTTGCTAATAAATTATATATTGCCAAATAAAAACCTTTAAAAGCTTCCATGTTTGTGGTAGAATAAGTACTGATTCTACGAACAAACAGGAGGCTTTTTTTATGTCCGTTGACAGAACATTATACTTGAAGATTTTAGCAGAAAAATATCAATCGGTACAGGCCGTTTGCAGAGAAATTATAAATTTGAATGCGATACTCAACCTGCCGAAGGGAACCGAACATTTTATGAGTGACCTTCATGGGGAGTATGAAGCATTTTGCCATATATTGAACAACTGCTCGGGAGTGATCCGCGAAAAGGTAGATCTTTTGTTTGAAGAACAGTTAAATGATTCTGAACGACAGGCAATCTGTACGCTGATCTATTACCCAAAAGAAAAGTTGGAGCAGTTAAAAAAGGAAAATGCCCTGTCCACAGAGAGATACCGCATGATCCTGAATCAGCTGATCGAGATTGCCAAACTTCTTTCTTCCAAATATACAAGATCGAAAGTGCGTAAGGCGATGCCGGAAGATTTTGCGTATATTATCGACGAACTTCTGCATGTGCAGAAAGACGAGGACGATAATCAGGTGCGCTATCACCAGAAGATTCTGGATACGATATTGGAAATTGACAATGCGGATGAATTTATCGTTGCGCTGGCAGAGCTGATTAAGCGGCTGGCCGTAGATCATCTGCATATTGTCGGGGATATTTTTGACCGCGGACCGTATGCGGACAAGATCATGGATCTTTTGATGAACTACCATTCTCTCGATTTTGAGTGGGGAAACCACGATATATTGTGGATGGGGGCAGCAGCGGGAAATCAGGCCTGCATCGCCAATGTTTTGAAAAATAACCTACGCCACCACAACACCGAGATTTTAGAGAGCGGCTATGGCATCAGTCTCCGCGAACTGGCATTGTTTGCGGAAAAAACGTATGCCAATGTGGAGCCGATGGAAGCAGCCGATAAAGCGGTTTCCGTCATGCTTTTGAAATTGGAAGGCCAGACGATACAGCGTCATCCGGAATATGGGATGAATGACCGTCTGCTCCTTTCGAAGATTGATAAAGAGACAAAGACCGTTGAGATTAACGGAAAAGAATATCCATTGAAAGATGGGGATTTTCCTACACTCCAGGGGGAAGATGTATATGCGCTTACGGAAGAAGAAGCTCATGTGATGGATGAACTTACGACGGCATTTATGAACAGTGACCGTTTGCAGCGGCACATTTCCTATCTGTATGAAAAGGGAAGCATGTACCGCATTTTCAATGGAAATCTGCTCTATCACGGTTGTGTGCCATTGGATGAAAGTGGAAATTTTGATGGGGTGCGGTTTGGCGATGAAATTTATCAGGGGAAACGCTATCTCGATTATGCCGACAAAATGGCGCGACGGGCGTATTTTCACCGCAAAGACCAGGATGCCTTGGATTTCATGTGGTTTTTGTGGTGCGGACGCAAATCCCCGCTTTGCGGGCGCAATATTAAGACCTTTGAGAGAATGTTTGTGACCGACGAGAGTGCGTGGGTTGAGGAGAGCAATCCGTACTATCGCTATCATGAAGAAGAACGAACCTGCAATATGATCCTGCGTGAGTTTGGTCTGTATTCCGAACATTCGCACATTATCAATGGACATACGCCGGTAAAAACGATGGAAGGGGAACAGCCAATCCGGGCAGGCGGAAAACTGCTCGTTATCGATGGCGGATTCTGCAAAGATTATCATAAGACGACGGGAATTGCCGGATATACATTAATTTACAATTCCCACGGTATGCGTATCAAAGCGCACCACCCGTTTGAAAGTGTTAAAAAGGCATTGCAGGAAAACAAGGACATTGCGTCGGAGAGTCAGATCGTCGAGACGGAGAAGACCCGTGTACTCGTAAAAGATACGGATGTGGGAAAAAAGATCATGGCTTATATATCCGATCTGGAAGAATTGATGCAGCAGTACCGAAATGGAACGATCGAACCGGGCACGAAATTGTTTTGACAGAGATTTACAATAAAGGAAGGCGAAGAAGATGAGACAGATCAGTGTACAGGAAGCACTTGCTTTATCCAAAGAGGAAGCAGTACTGGTAGATGTACGACAAGAGGAAGAATTTTCCAGAGGAAGCATCCCGGGAGCGATAAATATTCCGGCGGAAGAACTGGAAGACCATGCGGAATTGTGGAAGCAGGATAAGACGGTGTACCTATTCTGCCACACGGGACGAAAAAGTGCGGAATGCGTACAGGATCTGGAAAAAGAAGGAAAAAATGTCGTCGATGTGGAAGGGGGATACCGCTCGTATCTGCGGTATTCTCTGAGCCAGTTTACGAAGCAGGAAGAAAATCTGGAAGAACGCACGGCACAGATTGAGCGGAGTATTATTAAAAAATTCCGCAAGCCGATCTGGCGCCGGTTTACGAAAGCCATCAAAGAATACGAACTGATTCAGGAAGGAGATAAGATTGCGGTCTGTATCTCCGGAGGGAAGGATTCCATGCTGTTGGCAAAACTCATTCAGGAGATCAAAAAGCACGGACAGATTTCCTTTGATGCCATTTTTCTCGTAATGAACCCGGGCTACAATGAGGACAACTGGAATATCATACAAAACAATGCGAAGATTTTAGGAATTCCGCTGACGGTGTTTAATACGGAGATTTTTGACGTGGTTGCAGGGATTGAAAAAAATCCATGTTATCTCTGTGCGAGAATGCGACGCGGCTATCTGTATTCGAAGGCAAAAGAACTCGGCTGCAATAAGATCGCGCTCGGCCACCATTTTGACGATGTGATCGAGACGATTTTGATGGGAATGCTTTACAGTGGAAAAGTTGAGACGATGATGCCGAAGTTAAACAGTTCAAACTTTGCCGGCATGGAACTGATCCGCCCGCTGTATCTCGTGAAAGAAGCGGATATCAAGGCATGGCGTGACTACAATGACCTGCATTTTATCCAGTGTGCCTGCCGGTTTACCGAGCATTGTGCGACGTGCGGCGGTGACAAGCCGTCGAAGCGCGATGAGATGAAAGAACTGATCGCGCAGTTTCGTAAGACAAGTGATGTCATCGAGTCGAATATTTTCAACAGTGTGCGGAATATCAATCTGCGTACCGTGATCGGCTATCATAAAGATGACTGGGAATATAATTTCTTAGATGATTATGACAAATATCGGAAGGAAGAGGATGATGAGGGACAATAAACTGCCATCCTGTGTGGAGAAGCAGATTCGGAAGCAGGGCATTGAAAAGCAGGATATTCTGGCGGTATCGCCATTTGACCTGTCATTTGCAAGTGAATATGTAAATGGATATGTGTTTTTGACAAAAGATATTCTGGGGGTCGCGGTCAGTGAACCGGATCCGCAGAGCATCCGTTATTTTCGTGGAACAAGGACAAAGGATATGGCGTATGGAGAGGATCAAAAAGAGTACGCCTGCCGTTTGTATGAGCGTAATAAAATAACAAATATTTTCATTTATAGACAGTTGGCGACGAGCCTTGTTATCATGCAGTATAAAGGGATTGAATACCGGCTTTGTGCACTGACAAACCTGTATCTGGCGCAGATGAACGAGTTTGTAAATGCCTTAAGACAGGAAGCACAGCCGCAGGCCGAAGAGGCGGCGGAAGAAAAAGAAGCCGGTTCGGAAGAATTGTATTGTCCACGATGTGGAACGATGTATCCGGATCCGGCGCGAAAAATATGTCCGAAATGTATGAACAAGCGATCCATCTTTACACGGACGCTGCGTTATTTCCGGAAATACCGCGTGAAGATGGCAGCCCTTCTTTTCTGTTATGTTTTTTCGGCATTTGTAAATATTTTATGGCCGTATTTGAGCGGTACAGTATTATTTGACTGGGTGCTTAAGAAAAATGATGTCATTTTGGAAAAAACTGGAATTGCAGGAGAGTATACGCTGGCCCTTCTTATCCTGGTTGCGGCAATGATCGTGGCAAGAATTTTACAACGCGGTGTGACACTTGTGCAGGGAGTATTGATGGCGCAGGTCGTAGCGGATACAGTGCGTGATATCAAGCAGGATGTATTTGCTGCGCTGGGAAGACTGTCGATCGGCTTTTTTACGAGCAAACAGACCGGAAGCCTGATGACCCGTGTCCTCAGCGATGCAGAACGTGTGACGAACTTTTTTCTGGACGGCTTTCCGTACATATTTATTCATGGCTTTACGATTATTGCGACGTTTTGCGTGATGTTCCGGCTCAATGCGCCGATGGCACTTGTGGCATGTGTGCTTCTGCCGCTCTTAGTTTTTATGAGTGTGCGGTTAAAACCCAAATTATGGAGCCTCTTTGGAAGACGCCATCGCGCAGAACGGGCAGTAAACAGCCGTGTCAATGATAATCTGACCGGTGCCAGAGTGGTAAAGGCATTTGGACAGCAGGCGGCGGAAAATGCGAGATTTGAGCCGGTCAATGAACGTTTGAAAGACGCGGAGATCCGGATTGTAAAATACAACAACCGGTTTACGATACTATATAATCTGGTTCAGGAAATTTCCAGTATCTGGGTATGGATCGTAGGCGTGATCCTGCTTCTTGGAACCGGAGATATTGAACTCGGCGTGTTGATCACATTTGTCGGTTATGTGGGACAGCTCAATGGACCGATGAATTTCTTCTCCCGTGTATTTCAGATGTGGTCGGACAGTATCAATTCGGCACAGCGAATGTTTGAAATCATGGATGCGATTCCGGACATTGAGGAGGCAGAGCATCCGGTGGCGTTGAAGGAGCCAAGGGGAGAGATTGAACTTTCACATGTGACATTTGGCTATGAGACCAATAAACCGGTGTTAAAAGATATTACACTGCACGTAAATGAAGGGGAAATGCTTGGTATCGTAGGGCGTTCCGGAGCGGGAAAGACGACACTTGTCAATCTGATCTCAAGACTGTACGATGTCAATGAAGGGGAGATCCGCATTGATGGTATCCCGGTAAAAGAACTGGCTTTTCACGATCTGCGGCGTAATGTGGCAATGGTTTCACAGGATACGTATATCTTTATGGGAACGGTGGCAGATAATATCGCGTATGCCAATCCGGAGGCATCAAGGGAAGACATCATACGTGCGGCGATGTTAGCCAGCGCACATGAGTTTATCAGTAATATGCCGGATGGTTACGATACCGTGATCGGGGCAGCGGGAAAAGACTTATCGGGCGGCGAAAAACAACGAATTTCCATCGCACGAGCCATTCTTGCAGATCCGAAGATATTGATCCTTGATGAAGCGACAGCAAGTGTGGATACGGCGACGGAGAAAGCCATCCAGGAGTCTCTCAATTACCTTGTCAAAGGGCGTACCACATTATCCATCGCACACCGGCTCTCGACATTGCGGGATGCAGACCGTCTGGTCGTGATTGACGAGGGAAAGATTGCGGAGGAAGGAACGGCGGAGCAGCTGGAACAGAAACAAGGTATATATTATAAATTGATGAAATTACAGACCGAGTCACTGGCACTCAAGGGACTTGACTAAGAGGGGAGGCAGAGGAAATGGAACAATTTGAAAGAGAACAGATCGAACGGGAAGCGGAAGAAATGACGGCACTGCACTACCTGACAAAAGACAATGCGGTATTCGAACGAACCAAAGGCGGTTTTGTCCGCCTAACGTTTGATGGGAAGACATGGGAACGGGTTCAGGTGATCCGGCTGTTTCCGTTTACCGAGCCGGACGGGTTTATCTCTATCCGAACCGTGGAAGAGAGATCACGGGAAATCGGTGTGGTAAAAGATCTGAGAGACGTTTCGAAAGAAACGAAAAAAATGTTACTGGAACAATTGAATTTACATTATTTTACACCTGTCATCCAAAAAGTGCTTTCGATCAAAGACGAATACGGCTATGCGTATTTCCATGTTCTGACAGACCGTGGGGAATGCCGTTTCACGATCAATATGGGAGCGAGCGCGGTGACAAGATTGTCGGAAAAAAGGCTTCTGATCACAGATCTCGACGAAAACCGGTTTGAGATTCCGGATGTCTTTGCTCTGACGCAGAAGGAACAGAGAAAACTGGATTTATTTTTGTAATAGGAGAATGCGATGAATTTGAATTATGAACTGCCTGCATGGGCGGAGAAAATATTACCGCCGGCAGCAGAAGAAAAGCGGTATTACAGTGTTCCGTATGATATTGGCGCAGACGGAGACTGGTTATCGGATTCCTATCTTGTTGTGACGAACAAAAAAATCTATCTGTTATCTAAGGGAAGTCCGGCAGAATGGTTTGCTCTGGCAGACTGCGAAGAAGCGGCGGCAGAAGCGAAAGTCGGCTGTGGGCTTCTGACGGTTCGGTATCGCGGGGAAAAGCGTCTTCTGGTACAATATTCCGGAAAACATCTGGCAAGATATGCTTACATCGCCAGAGGAATTCGTATCCTGTGTTCGGGAAGGACAGAAAAAGTAGAAAGTACCGAATATGAGAAAATCTGTCCGAATTGCGGACGTGCGATACCGGGCACCAGATACTGCCCGCATTGTTCGAAGGAAGGTGGTTTCTGGCATTCTTTTCTGACGATGGCAGCCCCTTACCGCAGAAGATTTTTGGGAATTATTGTACTGATGATCTTAGCGGCGGTCGTCACACTTCTCAATCCGGAAGTGCAGAAACGGCTTGTCGATGAGGTGCTGACAAAGCACCATGGGGGAATCCGTATGGCACTCGTGTGTCTTTTCATTATGTTTTTGCTCAGTGTCGGTATCGTCGTTATCAATGTGCTGAAAAGTTATTATTGTACAGCACTTGGGGCGACAATTGCAAAGGATCTTCGCAAGAAATTATTTGAAAAGATCCAGATTCTCTCCATTGGTTTTATCAATGACAGAAAACCGGGAGAGTTGATGAATCGTATTGTATTCGACACCGGAAAAATAAGGGAATTTATGGAACGCACATTTTGCAATATGTTTACCGTGTGTTTTATCTTTCTTTGTGATATAATATTTATGCTTGCTTTGAATTGGAAGCTGGCATTATTAACCTTTATCTTCATTCCGGTCGTGGTTTTTATTACGTATGCATGGAGAAAAAATATTCACCGCCGTTTTCACCTGCAATGGAAAAAGAGCGACGATGTCAATAGCAATCTTCAGGACGTGATCTCCGGGATGCGCGTCGTAAAATCCTACGGAAAGGAAGCAGAAGAGCGGGAAAAATTTAACGAACTGGCAGACGAATTCTGCCGGGTACAGAAGAAGAATGAAGTGTTTTGGGCGCTGTTTATGCCAATGATTGATTTTATCCTTGGTGCAGGAATCTTTCTGGTCGTTTATTTTGGCGGCTGCGATGTGCTTCGCGGTACGATGACAACCGGAGAACTGCTGCAGTTTATCACCTATACGCAGCTTCTGTACCAATACCTGAACTGGATGACTTCGATGCCGCGTGATCTGATGAATCTGATCAGCAGTATCGAACGAATCAATGATATTTTGGCGCAGGATCCGTTTATCGAGGATGATGAGCAGCCGAAAGATCTTGAGGTGGAGGGAGAGATCACATTTTCCCATGCAACCTTTGGCTACAAATCGTACCAGCCGGTACTGGAAGAGGTAAATCTGACGGTGAAACCGGGAGAAATGATCGGTATCGTCGGGGCTTCCGGCACAGGAAAATCGACGCTGATCAATCTGATCATGCGGCTGTATGAAGTAGACGACGGTGCGATATTGGTCGATGGAACGGATATTAAGAAAGTTCGTTCCGAAAAATATCATGCACAGCTTGGTGTCGTATTGCAGGAAACGTTTTTGTTTTCCGGTACGATTCTTGAAAATATACGATTTGCCAGACCGGATGCCTCGTATGAGGAAGTGATCCGGGCAGCCAAGCTTGCCAATGCCCATGATTTTATCTCAAAAACACCGGATGGATACAATACTTACGTAGGAGAACGCGGACATAGTTTGTCCGGAGGAGAGAGACAGCGGATTGCCATTGCAAGAGCAATTCTCAATGAACCTCGTATTTTGATCTTAGACGAAGCGACAGCAAGTCTGGATACGGAAAGTGAATACCGCATTCAGAAAGCCCTCGACCGTCTGACAAAGGGGCGTACAACCTTTGCAATCGCCCATCGTTTGTCAACTCTGCAAAATGCGGACCGCCTGATCGTGATCGACGGACACCGCATCGCAGAAGTGGGATCCCATGAAGAATTGATTGCCCGAAAAGGGATGTATTACCGTCTTGTGAAGGCACAATTGGAAATGCAGAAAAAATAGGAGCAGATGATTATGAGTGAAGAAAGTTTGCAGCGGAAAGTTTTTTCCGGATTATTTTGGAAATTTGGAGAACGGATCGGAGCGCAGCTTGTATCGTTTATTGTACGGATCGTGCTGGCACGACTCCTGAGTCCGAGTGACTTTGGTGTCATCGTACTCATTACCGTTTTTATTGATATCGCCAATGTTTTTGTGTCAAGTGGTTTTGGTTCTGCTTTGATCCAAAAAAAAGAGGCGGATCAACTGGATTTTTCCTCTGTATTTTATTTCAGCATTGTAATGTCGTGGATCTTCTATGCCATTGTATTTTTGGGAGCGCCTCTGGTTGCGTCCTTTTACGGAAAAGAGATATTGTGCCCGGTGCTGCGTGTACTGGCACTTAAGATCCCGCTTGCCGGTGTCAATTCCGTGCAGCAGGCCTATGTACAGAAAAAGATGCTTTTTAAACGATTCTTTTTCTCGACGTTGATCGGTACTGCCGGTTCGGCGGTTGTCGGAATTGTGATGGCTTATATGGGCTTTGGCCCGTGGGCGCTTGTGGCGCAGTATTTGTTTAATTCGACGCTGGACACGCTGATCCTTTGGTTTACGGTAAAATGGCGCCCGATATGGGCATTTTCCGGAAAAAGAATGAAAGAATTATTTTCCTTTGGCTGGAAGATGCTCTGCTCCGAACTGATCCATACGTCTTATGGACAGATCCGGAGTCTGATTATCGGAAAAGTGTACACGGAAAAAGATCTTGGTTTCTACAATCAAGGCGGAAATATGCCGCGCCTTGTCGTAACCAATATCAATTCGTCGGTTACTTCCGTACTTTTTCCGGCTATGTCGATGAAACAGGATGATCTGAAGAAGATGAAAGAGGTGGTGCGCCTCTCCATCCGCGTCAGCTCATATGTGATGTGGCCGCTGATGATCGGACTTATGGTAATGTCAGCGCCGGTCGTCAGTCTGATCTACTCGGACAAATGGCTGCCTTGTGTGCCATTTATGCAGATCGCGTGTCTGCAATATGCACTGGAACCGGTGCAGACGGCAAATGTGCAGGCAGTAAAGGCACTCGGAAAAGGGCGGACGTATCTCATCATGGAGATTGTGAAGAAGGTATTTGGTATCGCGATGATCCTTCTTGTCATGTACCGTGGTGTCATGGCAATTGCCTGGACGGCATTTATCGTCACCTTATTTGCGGCTCTGGTCAATTCGACGCCAAACCGTAAGTTTTTGAATTACAATTATAAAGAGCAGTTAGCCGATCTGATTCCTTCCATCCTGCTCGCTTCCGTGATGGGAGTGTGCGTTTATTTTACCGGAATGATCGCACTGCCAACGATCGTGAGCGTCATTCTTCAGGTAATTGTCGGAGCGGCGGTTTACATCCTGCTTTCGATTTTGTTTAAATTTAGTCAGTTTACCTATATTTTACAGGTGTTAAAAAGTTTTACCCAGTCATTTCGGAAAGGAAAGAAAAAGGCATGAAGACAAGAGAAGAGATTCCGGACGAAGAAGTGAGAAAGATAGAACTTGATATCTTTTCTCACATTGTAACAATCTGTGAGAAATATGAGCTCCGATATATCATTGATTATGGCACGTTGTTGGGGGCGGTTCGTCATGGCGGCTTTATTCCGTGGGATGATGACATCGATATCTCCATGCCGCGTTCGGATTATGAGACATTTCAGCGTATATTTTCGGACGAAATGACAGCAGCTCCGCAATACGAGCTTCGAACCGGAATGAAAGGAAATATCGCAATTCCGTATATTCAGGTCGTACATACCGGTACGGTTACGGAGAAAAAGGGCAGGCGCGAAAAGTATGCACAGTCCGTCTGGGTAGATGTATTTCCTGTCGATGGAGCGGGATTTACCAGAGAAGATCTTGAAGAAAATTACGCGGAATATTGGAAAAATATTGAAGAAACAAGAAAAATCTTTGGCAGATACAAACCATATCTCAATCCGATCAAGCAGATCCGTCAGTTTTACGATCACCATATTCGATCACTTCAACTGGGAAAATATGTAAAACGGGCGGAAGAGTGCATGAAAAAGTATGACTACGATGCCTGTGAAGATATTTTTTGTCTGGCGACTATTTACGGAACGAAAGAGAAAAATAAAAAAGAGTATTATGAAGACCGGATTGACATGGAGTTTGAGGGGATAACCTGCAAAGTACCGCGTGCCTATGACCGGAAACTGCGGGATATGTATGGAGATTACCACGAACTGCCACCGGTGGAAAAACGCAAAGGGCATGATTTTGTGCCGTATTACCGATAAGAAAAACACCTGCATTCAGAAGTGTATCAGAAGACACATTTTGAATGAGGTGTTTTTTTATCGTTTTTCTTGAATATAATATTTCTCTTCCAGACGGATCGGTTTGTAGGACAATTTTGCCTGACGCAGGTTGTCCTGCCCGAGGTCGTCTTCGCGGTTTACATATACTGCATCCGGGAACTCATGGATCAAAAACTGCTGGTTGATGTAATTGTACAATCCCTTGATCTCCGGTTCTGCCTTTTCAATATGAATAAATGCACACTGGATCGAAGGACAGTAGCTTCCGATGGTATAGGCAACGATTTTTCCGTCCATGCGGATGCCACCCATCGAGCAGTCGATGCTTTTGCAGTTGCCGAGCAGCCTATAGACCCCTTCCTCTTCATCGTCGATACAGTTGAAGCGGTCGTAGTGGCGGCGCTCATCGAGCCATTTTTCATGAAATTCCTTGACTTCTTCGATATCTCCGCAGTCCAGTGTCTCATAGACAAAACGGCCTTCGTATTCGCGGAGAAACGAATTTACTAAATTCTTTTTCTTATGCATGGCGCGGCCGCTCAATGTTTTCAGTTTTTCTGCCTCATAGATATAATCAAAACTGTCACGTTCGGAAGTCCAGGTATAATGTTTAAGCAAGCCTGCCTGTTCCCATACATTTTTTGTCAGATCGTCCACCAGATAGATGTCCAGAGGGGCATTCCATTCATCGTGAAACTGCTTTTCCATACGCCGGAACGCTTCCGGCAGATCATCTACGGAACAAAGAGGACAGAATGCCTTTTTTTCGCCCTGATATTCAAAAAACAGATACAGCGCGATATCATCGGTGGCAAACATGGTATGATAATAACTTTCCCATAAAAACTGATTGAGAAAATGCCCCTCACTCATAAAGCAAGGGCGCAGTTTCTCATACGATTCAAATGTTTTCTGGACGAAAGGACTAATCGGTTGTAAAATCATTCGAAAGTCTCCATTCCTATATATTAGCTGTTTTTATTGTTGCGGCTGGCACGATAACGGGCAGTACCATCCAATATTTTCTTACGAATACGAAGATTTTCCGGTGTGACTTCCAGAAGTTCATCGGTATCGATAAATTCGATGGCTTCTTCCAGACTGAGTTCCTTTTTCGGAGACAGGCGGAGAGCATCGTCTGAACCGGAGGCACGGGTGTTGGTAAGCTGTTTTTTCTTGCAGACATTCACTTCAATGTCATCGGTCTTTCCATTTTGACCAACAACCATTCCGCCGTATACTTTTTCACCGGGACCGACGAAGAGAGTACCACGTTCCTGAGCATTGAAAAGTCCATACGTAACTGTCTCGCCGGATTCGTAGGCGATCAGGGAACCCTGTTTACGGTAAGCGATATCTCCCTTGTAATCGCCATAGCCGTAAAATTCGGTATTGAGGACACCGTTTCCTTTCGTATCGGTCATAAATTCTCCACGATAACCGATGAGTCCACGGGCAGGAATCAAAAATTCCAGACGCGTTGTACCGGCATTGAGAGGACTCATGCCCTGAAGTTCGCCCTTACGCTGGCTGAGTTTGTCGATGACCGTTCCGGTAAATTCATCCGGTACATCCACATAAGCACGTTCCATTGGTTCTAGTTTTTTCCCGGATTCGTCGGTTTTATACAAAACTTCCGGTTTGCTGACCGCAAATTCATACCCTTCGCGGCGCATATTTTCAATCAATACGGAAAGATGCAGCTCTCCACGGCCCGAAACTTTGTAAGCCTCGGTTGTTTCGGTATCTTCGACACGAAGACTGACATCGGTATTGAGCATTTTATATAAGCGGTCACGCAAATGACGGGAAGTAACGTATTTTCCTTCCTGACCGGCAAGCGGACTGTCATTTACGATAAAGTCCATAGAAATGGTAGGTTCGGAAATTCTCTGGAAAGGAATCGGTTTTGGATTTTCCGGAGAACACAATGTATCACCGATATGAATATCCGAAATACCGGAAATTGCTACGATAGAACCGATACCGGCTTCTTCTACTTCGACACGGTTCAAGCCTTCAAATTCATATAATTTACTGATTTTTACTTTGTTATTTTTCTCCGGATCGTGAGCATTGACGATTACAACGTCCTGATTGATACGCACGGAACCGTTGTCCACTTTTCCGACACCAATACGGCCGACGTATTCATTGTAATCGATCGTACTGATAAGAACCTGAGTATCGGCATCCGGATCTCCGGTTGGAGCAGGAATATAATTTACGATTGCATCAAACAGAGGTTTCATATCGGTTCCCGGCTCTTCATAGGAAGTGGAAGCAATTCCTTCTTTGGCAGAAGCGAAGATAAATGGGCAGTCGAGCTGTTCTTCATTGGCATCGAGATCGATAAAAAGTTCGAGGATCTCATCGACAACTTCTGCCGGACGCGCTTCCGGACGGTCGATCTTATTGACACAGACAACGACAGGAAGACTGAGTTCCAGCGCTTTTTTCAATACAAATTTTGTCTGCGGCATCGCCCCTTCAAAGGCATCGACAACAAGGACAACACCATTTACCATTTTGAGGACACGTTCTACTTCGCCGCCAAAATCGGCATGTCCCGGAGTATCAATAATATTTATTTTAATATCATTATAATGAATGGCTGTATTTTTAGAAAGGATGGTAATACCACGTTCTCTTTCAATATCGTTGGAGTCCATCACACGTTCCGCAACTTCCTGATTTTTCCGGAAGACTCCGCTTTGTTTGAGCAATTCGTCCACAATCGTCGTTTTTCCATGATCGACATGGGCAATGATCGCAATATTTCTTATATCATCTCTTGATTTTACCATTTTTTTAATCGTCCTTTCATATGATTACTTTAAAAAACTCTGTTCTCTATCATAGCACAGAAAAATAAATATGGCAAATCGAAAGTTTTTGTTCTAAAAAGAAAATTTTGTGCATATAGTATATGGTAAAGAAAAAAAGTCTGTGTTATAATATCAAGGTGCGTGAATACGCATTTATGTCATCTGTCTTCACCGGGTGGCATAGACACAGGTAAATAAACAAAGGGGGTCATATATGATGACAGATAAGGTGCTAGGAAACAATCAGGTAAATGTGTATGGAGAGGTGATCAGCGATTTCACTTTCAGCCATGAGGTGTATGGAGAGGGGTTTTATACTCTTCAATTGTCAGTACGACGTTTAAGCAATGTATTCGATACGATTCCGCTTATGGTGTCGGAACGTTTGATTGATGTCAAACAGGATTACCGTGGAAAATTTATCGAAGCATCCGGACAGTTCCGTTCTTACAATCGTCACGAGGAGAATCACAATCGTCTGGTTCTTTCGATGTTTGTTCGCGACATTCGTGTGGACGACGAGCCGGGAGAATGTGAAAAACCAAATCACATTTTCTTAGACGGATATATCTGCAAACTGCCGGTATATCGTAAGACGCCATTGGGACGCGAGATTGCAGATGTATTGCTTGCAGTAAACCGTCCGTATGGAAAATCCGATTATATCCCTTGTATCTGCTGGGGACGTAATGCACGTTTTGCCGATGGTTTTCAAGTAGGAGATCACATTCAGCTATGGGGAAGAATCCAGAGCCGTGAGTATCAGAAACGCATCGGGGAGGAAGAATTCGAGACCAGAACCGCGTATGAAATATCGGTAAGCAAACTGGAACGCGTGGATCCGATGTCAGCAATCGTGGCTGCATCCGAAGAACCGCAATCCGATGAAACGGAGACTTATGGTATGGACGACGAGTAGGGGATCGTAAAAATTTGCTTGCCATTTCTTAAAATTTGTGGTAAATTATTTCTCATAAATGAGCGAGTGTTGTCAAATTTGTGTCAACACAAACCAAAGAGAGGTGTTTATGACGATGGAATCAGGGATTATACAAGCCTTTTATGGAACAGGTAAAGGAAAGACATCTGCCGCTGTAGGGCAGGCGCTCAGAGAACTCCAGCATGGACAGCGGATCACGATGATCCAGTTCCTGAAGGGAAAGGTTGCCGATGAGTTTCAGGTCTTAGACCGGCTTGAACCAGATGTACAGATTTTCCGATTTGATAAAAGTGAAGTCAGTTATTGTGATTTATCAGAGAGTGAAAAAGAAGAAGAAAAAGCAAATATACTAAATGGGTTTAACTTTTCAAAAAAAGTTCTTGAAACCGGAGAAAGCGATGTTATTATTTTGGATGAACTACTGGGATTGATTGACCTTGGAATTTTGACAGAGGATGACGTAGAAGACTTGCTTCGTATTCAGGGGGATTATCGCAAACTCATTATCACCGGCACCAAACTGCCGGAACAGATCCGAGCCTACGTAGATGAAGTTTCAGAAATTCTGTAAAACAACATCTATGTGATTCGTACATAGCAGAAAAGAAAAGACTTTCAACTGTTTGAAAGACAGTTGAAAGTCTTTTTTTGGCACGCTGGTATTCTTTTAACAGAAAATAATTTTAATGTAATTTTTTAATTAGAAAATGACACCCTTGCTTTTCTTCTAAGCGCGAGCGGTCCCGACAGAGAAAAGCAAGGGTGTCATTTTGCAATAAAATATTACACTTAAATTTATTTATTTTCTGATTTCCTATTTACTTTTTCTGAAATTTCTGTAAAATAGAAAGGAATAGAGAAAATTAGAGAGTGCCGTATGCGGCTTCGGAATGGAGGACAAAAGTGAGTAAAAGAGAGGACATTAAGAAAGTATTGATCATTGGATCAGGACCGATCATCATTGGACAGGCATGTGAATTTGATTATTCAGGAACACAGGCATGTAAAGCACTTCGACAGCTTGGATACCAGATCGTACTGGTAAACTCAAACCCGGCGACGATCATGACAGATCCGGACATTGCAGATGTTACCTATATCGAACCATTGAATGTAAAACGTTTGGAGCAGATCATAGAAAAAGAGCGTCCGGATGCGATCCTGCCAAACCTTGGTGGACAGTCAGGGCTGAACTTATGTTCCGAATTGGCAAGCGCCGGCATTTTAGATAAATACGATGTAAAAGTAATCGGTGTTCAGGTGGATGCGATCGAGCGTGGAGAAGACCGTATCGAATTCAAAAAGACGATGAACAAGCTTGGCATCGAAATGGCACGAAGCGAAGTGGCGTATTCCGTAGAGGAAGCTCTTGAGATCGCAGATAAACTCGGTTATCCGGTCGTTCTTCGCCCGGCTTATACGATGGGAGGAGCCGGCGGCGGACTCGTATATAATGTAGAAAAATTGAAAACCGTCTGTGCACGTGGACTTCAGGCAAGTCTTGTTGGCCAGGTGTTGATCGAAGAATCCATTCTCGGATGGGAAGAATTGGAACTGGAAGTAGTGCGTGATGCAAAAGGCAATATGATCACGGTGTGCTTTATCGAAAATATTGATCCTCTTGGAGTACACACAGGAGATTCTTTCTGTTCCGCTCCGATGCTTACCATTTCCGAAGACGTTCAGAAACGCCTTCAGGAGCAGGCATATAAAATTGTAGATGAAGTAGAGGTAATCGGTGGAACCAATGTGCAGTTTGCCCATGATCCGGTATCTGACCGAATCGTTGTTATCGAGATCAATCCGAGAACATCCCGTTCTTCTGCACTGGCATCCAAAGCGACAGGTTTTCCGATTGCACTCGTATCTGCGATGCTTGCGTCCGGACTTACACTGGATGAGATTCCGTGTGGCGTCAATGGTACATTGGACAAATATGTGCCAAGCGGAGACTATGTCGTTATTAAATTTGCCAGATGGGCATTTGAAAAATTCAAAGATTCCGAGGACAAGCTGGGAACACAGATGCGTGCTGTCGGCGAAGTCATGAGCATCGGTAAAAATTATAAAGAGGCATTCCAGAAAGCCATCCGCAGTCTGGAGATCGGACGTTATGGCCTTGGATTTGCCAAAGATTTCCATGAGAAAACAAAGGATGAATTGATGCAGATGTTGATCTATCCGACAAGTGAGCGTCAGTTTATTATGTATGAAGCACTTCGCAAAGGGGCTACCGTGGAAGAATTGTTTGAGCGCACACAGATCAAACATTATTTTATCGAGCAGATGAAAGAACTGGTAGAGGAAGAAGAGGCACTTTTGTCAAATAAAGGAAAAGTGCCGGAAAAAGATGTTCTTGAGAAAGCGAAAAAAGATGGTTTCTCCGACCGTTATCTGGCACAGATCCTTGAAGTAACAGAAGAAGAGATCCGCAAGGCAAGAACCGGATTTGGTATCACCGAGAGCTGGGAGCCGGTTCGCGTAAGTGGTACAAAAGACAGTGCGTATTATTATTCTACATACAATGCAAAAGATGAGTCTACCGTAACGGACAAGAAAAAGATCATGATCCTTGGCGGCGGACCAAACCGCATCGGTCAGGGTATCGAATTTGACTACTGTTGTGTGCATGCAGCCTTTGCTCTGAAAGAGATGGGATTTGAGACCATTATTGTAAACTGTAATCCGGAAACCGTATCCACGGATTACGATACTTCCGATAAATTGTATTTCGAGCCATTAACACTTGAAGATGTTTTGAGTATATATGAAAAAGAGAAGCCACTCGGTGTCATCGCACAGTTTGGTGGACAGACACCACTGAATCTGGCAGCAGATCTGAAGAAAAACGGAGTAAATATCCTCGGAACTTCGCCGGAGATCATTGATATGGCAGAAGACCGTGATCTGTTCCGCGGCATGATGGAAAAATTGAACATTCCAATGCCGGAAGCAGGTATGGCAGTAGATGTGGAAGAAGCACTTAAAATTGCAGATGAGATCGGTTATCCGGTTATGGTGCGTCCATCTTATGTACTCGGCGGACGTGGTATGGAAGTAGTCAATGATCCGGAAAGCCTGAAACAATATATGGCAGCAGCCGTAGGCGTGACACCGGACCGTCCAATCCTGATCGACCGTTTCCTTCGTCACGCGATGGAATGCGAGGCAGATGCGATCGCAGATGGCAAACATGCTTTTGTACCGGCTGTTATGGAGCATATTGAGCTGGCAGGAGTACATTCGGGAGATTCCGCATGTATCCTTCCATCCAAAAATATTCCGGCAGAACTTGTCGAGACGATCAAAGATTATACACGCAGAATTGCCGAAGAAATGGGTGTCTGCGGATTGATGAATATGCAGTATGCGATCGAAGATGGAAAAGTATACGTATTGGAGGCAAATCCGCGAGCTTCCCGTACGGTTCCATTGGTATCAAAAGTATGTAATGTACAGATGGTAAAACTGGCAACCCAGATTATGACAAGAGAATTGACCGGAAATCCTTCTCCAATTGAGAATATGAAACCGGTAAATCCAAAATACTATGGAGTGAAGGAAGCCGTATTCCCATTCAACATGTTCCAGGAAGTAGACCCGGTACTCGGACCGGAAATGCGTTCGACCGGAGAAGTGCTTGGACTTTCGGAAAATGTCGGAGAGGCATTCTTTAAGGCACAGGAAGCAACACAGACGAGACTTCCAAAAGAAGGAAATGTACTGATGAGTGTCAGCAGGAAAGATAAACCGGAACTCGTTGAAGTGGCGAAGAAGTTCGAGGCATGCGGTTTTGGAATTCTGGCAACCGGAACGACGTATGAACTGTTGAAAGAAAATGGAATCAAAGCAGAGCGCATCAATAAGATGCAGGAAGGTAAGCCAAACATCGTAGACGCGATCATCAATGGAAAGATCCAGCTCATCATCAATACACCGGCGACGGGCGATGAGAAAGCTTTTGATGACAGTTACATCCGGAAAAATGCGATTAAGGCAAAAATTCCATATATGACGACGATGGCAGCAGCAAAAGCTACGGCAGATGGAATTTATACCGTGATCCATGAAGGTGAGATTGGTGTGAAATCCTTACAGGAAATCCACGAGTTGATCTGAGGGTAATGTTTCAACGTCAAAATCAGTTCGTGCCTGCACGAAAAGTTCTTGACGAACACATACAGAAGTGTTATGATAAAAAGTAAGTTAATAAAACAGTAGAGGCGCGGACTTTATCAGTATTTTTCCTGATGTGTCAGGTACACAAGTGATGGCTCAAAGAAAGGAAAGTCTGCCGAAGGGGGCAGTGACCTGATGCTGCTAACCCTGGGCATATATCAAACAGGTATATGACTGTCATCTTTATGATGGAGTGCTACAAAGTATTGAAATTGCGGATATGCAGCATTCCTCGGAACGTTGCATATCCTTTTTAGTGCAGGAAACTCAACTGTTTGTAACAACGTAACGATTCAGGACACCCATACACTGGATTCGGAATCGTTACATTACAGGAAAAATAAATATAGTGCCGCCACGCGGCAGAATGGAGGAAATTATGGCTATTTTTACAGGAGCCGGAGTAGCACTTGTTACTCCTATGAATCAGGATGGAAGTGTGAACTATGACAAATTGAAAGAAGTGATCGAGCAGCAGATTGCAGGCCACACGGATGCGATCATTATCTGTGGTACAACGGGAGAGGCTTCTACCCTTACGGTAGAAGAGCATATCGAGTGTATCCGTTACTGCTGCGAAGTGGTAAATAAAAGAATCCCGGTAATCGCCGGAACAGGTTCTAATTGTACACGCACCGCAGTCGATCTCTCGAAAAAAGCAGAGGCAGCCGGTGCGGACGGCCTTTTGTTGGTAACACCATATTATAATAAATGTACACAGAACGGATTGAAGGCACATTTTAAAGCCGTTGCGGAAAGCGTAAAGATTCCGATCATTCTTTACAATATTCCGGGACGTACCGGCGTGAAGATTGCACCGGAAACCGTAGTGGAATTGTGTAAGACGGTAGATAATATCGTTGGTGTAAAAGATGCGACAGGCGATCTTTCCGAAGTAGCAGATGTACTGAGCATGGCGGGCGGTTCCGTGGATCTGTATTCCGGAAACGACGACCAGATCATCCCGGTACTTTCCCTTGGTGGAAAAGGTGTGATTTCCGTGCTTTCCAACATTCTGCCACAGGAGACACACGATATGACAGCCGCATTCTTTGCCGGTGATACGAAAAAAGCAATGGAGATGCAGTTAGGATATCTGGATCTGATCCATGCCCTGTTCAGCGAAGTGAATCCAATCCCGGTCAAAAAGGCAATGAACCTGATGGGAATGGAAGTAGGACCACTTCGTATGCCATTGACCGAGATGGAAGAGGCGCATGCCAAAGTACTTGCTGACGAGATGAAAAAAGCAGGGATTGAAGTAAAATAAAGACAACGGAAGGAAATGTACGACATGACAAGAATCATTATGAGCGGCTGTAATGGCGCTATGGGAACGACAATTACAAAAATTGTAAGTGAAGACGCAGAAGCAGAGATTGTAGCAGGAATTGACATTGTGGATGACGGTTCCAAGGATTACCCGGTATTTTCTTCCATCAAAGACTGTGATGTGGAAGCAGATGCGGTCATTGATTTTTCAACACCAAAGATTCTGGATGATCTGCTCGCATACTGTGAAGAAAAGAAAGTGCCGGTTGTACTCTGTACGACCGGTTACGACGAAGCACAGCTGGCAAAGATTGAAGAAGCATCGAAAAAGACAGCAGTGTTAAAATCTGCCAATATGTCACTCGGTATCAATACTTTGATGCGCCTTGTACAGGAGGCAGCTAAAGTATTGGCGGCGGAGGGCTTTGATGTGGAGATCGTAGAAAAACATCATAACCAGAAGCTGGATGCGCCATCCGGAACGGCACTTGCGCTTGCGGATGCCGTCAATGAGGCGATGGATAACCGGTATGAATATATTTTTGACCGTTCCCAAAGAAGAGAAAAACGAGGTAAAAAAGAACTCGGAATCAGCGCGGTGCGCGGCGGAACGATTGTCGGCGACCACGATGTGATCTTTGCCGGAACGGACGAAGTGGTAACGTTTTCCCATACCGCATACAGTAAGGCGGTATTTGGAAAAGGTGCGGTTGCCGCAGCAAAATTTTTGAATGGAAAAGAGACTGGCCGGTTTGATATGGCAGATGTCATCGGCTGATCGGATAGAGAGGAAAGACGAGAACGATGATTCCAATTGGTATCAGTGAAATTCTCAAAGCAGTGGACGGAACCCTGCTTTGGGGAGATAAAAATGGTGTTGTTACAAATGTGGTGACCGATTCACGAAAAGCGGGAAAAGATTCCCTGTTTGTACCAATCGTGGGAGAACGGGTAGATGCTCACCGGTTTATCCCGCAGGTGATGCAGGCAGGAGCCAGTGTGACATTTTCGTCGAAAAAAGATGTCGCTCCCGAAGATTCCGGAAGCTGTATCTATGTAGAAGACACCCTTGCGGCACTTCAAAAAACGGCGGCGTATTACCGAAGCCGTTTTGATATCCCGGTCATTGGTGTGACGGGAAGTGTCGGAAAAACGACGACCAAAGAGATGATCAGTGCGGTATTGGAGAAAAAATACCGTGTCGTAAAGACACAGGGAAATTGGAACAGCCAGATCGGAGTTGCCCTGATGATGTTTGAATTGGAGCCGGAGACAGAACTTGCCATCTTTGAGATGGGAATGAGTCTTCCGGGCGAGATGGCGCGACTGGTAGAAATTGCCAAACCACAGACGGCGGTAATGACCAATATCGGCGTGTCACATATCGGAAATCTTGGCAGCCGTGAAAATATTGCCAAAGAGAAAGGGCATATTGTCAAATATGTCGGAACCTCCCACGAGGGGAAACTGTATATCTGTGGAAATGGTGACATGAAGCAGATTACCGGTGAAAATGTGCCGTATTCATTGTGCGAGGCCAAATGTCCGATTTGCTATTATGGAACCGAAGCGGACTGCGAGGTGCGGGCGACCGATCTTACGGTAACCGAAACCGGGCAGAAATTTGTCTATCATGGCAGACAGACGGGGGAAGTCGAATTGTCTGTGATGGGCGGCCATAATGTGAATAATGCCTTGGTTGCAATGGCTCTTGGCGAACAGTTTGGCGTGGCATTTGCCGATGCCGTACAGGCGTTAAAGGAGTACCGTCCATTTTCCATGCGTGGCGAACGAAAAGATGCCTATGGATATCATGTGATCGACGATACGTACAATGCCAGCCCGGATTCTATTAACAGTAATATTGATGCCCTGTTTGATTATGCAAAGACCGGACAGAAGATTGCGGTGCTGGGAGATGTTCTCGAACTGGGAGAACAGTCCGAAGAATTGCATCGTGGAATTGGTAAATTTATTGTGGAAGAAGCGCAGAAGGGCAAAACATTGGATCTTGTGATCACAGTAGGCGAAGGAGCTTCCTTTATTGCAAAGCAGGTGGAAGAGACTTCGAATATTCCTGTAAAAATTTGTAAAGACAATGAAGAGGCGGCTGCGTTTGTAAAGAAATGTGCCAAAGAGGGCGACTGGATCTTAGTAAAAGGTTCCCGCGGAATGCACATGGATGAAGTAGTGCAGAAGGTTGTGATGTAATGTTTGCGGATATCATCGTAGATATCAGCGTCGAAGCGTTAGACAAAACGTACCAATATATAGTACCAAAGCGTCTGGAATCGGAGATTCGGATCGGAACTCCGGTTCAGGTGCCTTTTGGACGGGGAAATCGCCTGCTCAAAGGCTTTGTCATTCATTTGACAGAAAAAGCCGCATTTGATGTCTCACGCATGAAAGAGATCGTGAGTATCGCCACAAAGCAGATGCCGGTAGAAAGTGAACTTTTACAGGTGGCAGGATTTATTAGAGAGCGCTATGGCTCGACGATGAATGAGGCGATCAAAACCGTAATTCCCATACGAAAAAAGGTAAAGTCAGTGGAAGAACACTGGCTTACTTTTGCTATGGAAAAAAATAAAGTTTTCGATGTTCTGGGGGAATATAAACGAAGACGTTACGCTGCTAAGGTGCGGCTGATCGAGGGAATGCTCGCGGAGGGAGATGTCATTAACCGGCGTACGGCGATTCAAAAATATAAGGCAAACAAAGCCGTGATCGATGGACTCGTAAAAGAGGGAATTGTGCGTGTGAGCAAAGAGCGGATCTACCGGAAAGCCGTGGAAGAACAAGCACAGGAAGCGCAGTGCCCACCGGCATTAAATGAAGAACAGCAGAATATCGTGGAAGATTTTGTAAAAGAATACCGGGAAGGGATACGAAGAACGTATTTATTATATGGAATTACCGGAAGTGGAAAAACGGAAGTATATATGCAGCTTCTAAGTGAAGTGCTGGCAGAGGGTAAGCAGGCAATCGTCCTGATTCCGGAGATCGCGCTGACTTTTCAAACTGTTTCAAGATTTCAAAAACGGTTTCCGGGAAGGGTGTCTGTACTGCATTCGAGACTGTCGGAGGGCGAACGGGCAGACCAGATTGAAATGGCAAAAAATGGGGATATTGATATTATGATAGGGCCGAGATCTGCTTTATTTACGCCATTTGAGCGGCTTGGCATTATCATTATGGATGAAGAACATGAGACAAGTTATATTAGTGAAAGTTCGCCGCGTTATCATACCGATGAAGTGGCGGTATACCGGGCAAAACTGGCAGGAGCAAGTGTGGTTCTCGGCTCGGCGACACCTTCCGTCAAAAGTTATCAGGCAGCGAAAGAAGGGCGTTACAAAGAATACCGCTTGACGAAACGTGCCGGCAATGCGGCGCTTCCAAACATAGATATCGTGGATCTGCGGGAAGAATTGAAAGCGAAAAACCGCTCTGTATTCAGCCGCCTTTTGCAGCAGAAATTACAGGAGTGTCTCGCCAAGGGCGAACAGGCGATGTTATTTATTAACCGGAGAGGGTATGCTGGTTTTGTTTCTTGTAGAAATTGCGGAAATGTGATACAATGTTCTCATTGTGATGTATCGATGACAGCACATAAAAATCATGTGGGCGATGTGGACACGCTGGTATGCCATTATTGTGGACATTCTGTTGCCATGCCGGAGCGATGCCCGGAATGTGGTTCTCCCTATATCGCGACGTTTGGATTGGGGACACAGAAAGTCGAAGAGATGCTTCGCCATTTGATGCCGAAAGCACGAATTTTGCGGATGGATGCAGATACCACGACCGGAAAACACGGCCATGAAGGAGTATTGTCTGCGTTCCGCGAAGGGAAAGCAGATATCCTGATTGGAACCCAGATGATTGTAAAAGGGCATGATTTTCCGAATGTCACACTGGTAGCGGCACTTGCTGCCGATATGAGTATGTTTGAGCAGGATTATCAAAGCAGCGAGCGGACATTCCAGCTTTTGCAGCAGGCAAGTGGAAGAGCCGGCCGCAGCGAAAAGCCGGGCGAAGTGATCATTCAGACCTATAAGCCGGAACATTATGTCATTGAGAGCATCCGAAAGCAGGACGATACCATTTTCTATGAAAATGAGCTGGCGTACCGCAGAATGCTTGGATATCCACCGTGTAAAGCAATGCTTCGCGTGATGGTATCGGCTGAGAAAAAAGAGGAGTGCGAGAAAATTTTACAAAATATGGAAGAATGGATCTCGCAGAAGTACGCCGGAAAAGTCAGTGTGTTAGGCCCATCCGCTGGTGGACTCCGAAAGCGGAAAGACCGGTTTCACTGGCAGTTGATGATCAAGGGAGCGGAGACAGAGACGCTTCTTGGCATCAAGGAAGAAATTACGGCATGGATGGAAAACAGACCACATTCGTGTTATATGCAGTATGAGTTAGATGGATAAGAAAGGACGAAAACTATGGCAATCAGAAACATACGTATTATTGGCGATGAAATACTTACAAAAAAAGCCAAAGAAGTAAAAGAAATGACAGAGAAGACAAGAGAACTTGTACAGGATATGCTGGATACAATGTATGAGGCAGACGGTGTCGGACTGGCGGCTCCCCAGGTAGGTATCTTAAAACGGATTGCCGTAATTGATATCAGTCCGGAGCAGGATTCTCCGATCATATTGATCAATCCGGTTATCACTTATACCGAGGGAGAGCAGCGTGGCAGCGAGGGATGCTTAAGCGTACCGGGAAAAGCCGGGATTGTGACAAGACCGAATATTGTGCGCGCAAAGGCGTATGATCTTGATATGAAGGAATTTGAGATTGAGGGCGAAGAACTTCTTGCACGTGCTTTGATCCATGAGATTGAGCATCTTGACGGGCAGTTGTATGTGGATAAAGTAGAAGGACAGCTTGTCGATGTGGATGAGGAAATGGAGGACTAAATGGATATTATCTTTATGGGAACCCCGGATTTTGCCGTGCCGGTGCTGGAAACGCTGATCGCATCGGAAAAGCATATGGTAAGAGCCGTTGTTACGCAGCCGGATAAGGCGAGAGGACGCAGCGGAAAACTCATCTTTACGCCGGTCAAAGAAGTGGCGGTAAAACATGAGATTCCGGTGTATACGCCGCAAAAAGTCAAAGATCCGGAGTTTGTGGATACGTTAAAACAGATTTCCTGCGATATTATCGTGGTCGTTGCCTTTGGACAGATTTTGTCAAAAGAAATTTTGGATTTTCCAAAATTTGGATGCGTCAATGTGCACGCTTCCCTTTTGCCGAGATGGCGTGGGGCAGCGCCGATTCAATGGTCGATTCTGGAAGGCGATGAAAAGACCGGAGTTACGATTATGCAGATGGATGTCGGTCTGGATACCGGAGATATGCTTGCCACGGAGGAAGTTCCGCTTCTTGGCACAGAAACCGGTGAGAGTCTGTTTGAACAGCTTTCTACCCTCGGTGGGCCATTGCTTCTGAAAACACTGGAAGAGATTGAAAATGGCGAGGCAGAGCCGGTGAAGCAGAATGATGAAGAGAGTACGTATGCGAAAATGCTCACGAGAGAGATGGGAGAATTGGATTTTAAAGAAGAAGCCGTTCGTCTGGAGCGATACGTACGCGGATTAAATTCGTGGCCGAGCGCGTATACCCATTATCATGGAAAACTGCTCAAGATCTGGGAGGCAGATGTTGTGGAAAAGGACAGCGAGGGCAGACCGGGCGAGATCGTGGAACTGCAAAAAGACGGATTCCTGATCCAGACGGGAAAAGGGTGTCTGAAAGCACGACAGGTTCAGCTGGAGGGCAAAAAACGAATGCCTGCCGGAGATTTCCTGCGTGGCATGCAGATGAAGGAAGGCGATCTGCTTGGCTGTGAAGAGTAATGGAGAAAATTTGTGAGAGATTATATATTTGATATCGTCTATGGAACATTAGAACAAAAAAAGCATAGCGATGAACTGTTTCATGAGATCTGCCGGAAAGAAGTCATGAACATGGCGAGAGACCGGCATTTCGTACAGAGAGAAGCATTGGGAACCATTGAACGGGCAATCGAGCTGGATGAATATTTGGGAGCGGTTTCCCATACACCGGTAGTCAAGATGGATCCGGTCGTCCGCACGATACTGCGGATGGGAACCTATGAATTGTTTTATATGGATAAAGTGCCGGACGCGGCAGCCTGCAATGAAATGGTTTTACTGACAAAAAGGGAAAAACTGGAAAAGTATGCCGGCTTTGTCAACGGTGTGTTACGTAATCTGGCGCGGAAAGACAAAGAAAAACTGCGGGAACAGATTGCTGCGAAAAAGCGGGATACTGCAGAAAAATATTCATTTTTGTATGCGGTGCCAAAAGAACTCTGCACGTTGTTATTAACCCATTATGGGAAAAAGAGTACGAAGAAGATGCTGGAGGCATTTCAGGAGACAAAACCGGTCTGCATCCGGGTACATACGAAAAATGCGTCCCCGGAAGAAGTGCGAAGAGAATTGGAAGAGGCGGGCATCGGAGTAAGTGAGCTGCCACATCTGAAAGAGGGATTCTGCCTTACGCATGTAGAAAATGTGGAGACGCTTCCGGGATTTTCCGAAGGGCATTTTACCGTGCAGGATGAAAGTTCGATGCTTCCGGGAGTGATTTCTAGTATTAAACCGGGAGATCAGGTGCTCGACGTGTGTGCCAGCCCCGGAGGAAAGACATTTCATGCTGCTGATCTTTTGAAAGGAAAAGGTCGTATCTGTGCCAGAGATGTTTCCGAAAAGAAACTGATACGTATCCGTGAAAATGCAGCCAGACTGCACGAAACGGAAGTGGAGATAAAAGTCTGGGATGCCAGAAACGAAGATCCCGACTGGAGAGAAATGGCAGATGTTATACTGGCAGATGTTCCCTGCTCCGGAATCGGAGTGATCGGGAAAAAGCCGGAGATTCGTTACGATGCCGTTTCCCATATCGAAGAACTTGTGCCAATCCAGCGAGAGATCCTGAAAGGAATTTTGCCGGCATTAAAGCCGGGTGGAACATTGATCTATAGCACATGTACAGTCAGTCCGCAGGAAAATGAGGAAAATGTCGCCTATCTCGAAGAACATTTTCCACTGAAACGGGAAAGTCTGGATGAATTTCTTCCGGAATCGCTTCAGAACAAGATGACAAAAGAAGGAATGCTTCAGATCCTGCCGGGTGTCAATGGCAGTGACGGTTTTTTTGTGGCACGACTCGTAAAGGAGAAATAGATGGAAAAGAAGGACTTGCGAAGCCTTACAATCGAAGAAATGACAGAACTTGCCGAGAATATGGGGCAGAAGGCGTTTCGCGGAAAACAGTTATTTGAATGGATCCATAAAAAACAGGTGGAAAATCTGGAAGAAATTTCTAATTTACCAAAAGCCTTTTTGGAACCATTGCAGGAAAACTATATGGTTTCCGGTGTGACACTTGTGAAAAAGCAGATGTCAAAAGCCGGAGATACGGCGAAATATCTGTTTTCCCTTGCCGATGGCAATCTGATAGAGAGTGTGTGGATGAAATATCATCATGGCAACAGTGTGTGTATTTCTTCCCAGGTCGGCTGCCGGATGGGATGTACCTTTTGTGCGTCTACACTGACCGGACTTACGAGAAGCCTGACTGCCGGCGAGATGCTTTCCCAGATCTATGAGATCCAGAAGGAGACTGGCGAGCGCGTATCCAATGTTATTGTTATGGGAATGGGCGAACCGCTGGATAATTATGACAATCTGATTCGTTTTGTAAAACTGTTATCGCATCCGCAGGGGATTCAGATCAGTCAGAGAAGTATTACGGTTTCTACCTGTGGTCTGGTTGACCGCATTCGTGATCTGATGAAGGAAAAATTACAGATTACGCTGGCAATCAGTCTCCATGCTCCCAATGATGAAATTCGACAGAAAACGATGCCAATCGCAAAAAAATATTCGATCGAAGAAATTTTTTCTGTCTGTCATGAATATGTTGACTATACAGGTCGCAGGGTGACCTTTGAATATAGTATGATCGATGGTGTAAATGACGGAAAAGCCCATGCTTTGGAGCTTGCGAGAAGATGTAAAGGGCTGAACTGCCACATCAATCTCATTCCGCTCAACGAAGTAAAAGAGAGAAAATGCCATCGTTCGAAAGAAGAAAACATTAGAGATTTTAAATTAGTACTTGAAGAAAATCGAATAAATGTTACAATAAGAAGAGAGATGGGGAGCGATATAGATGCTGCCTGTGGTCAGTTACGTAATCAATTTATGAACCGGCCCACTTCTGAATAAGGAGGTTAGACTGTGCAAACATTTTCGTTAACAGATACGGGACGCATGAGAACTGCCAACCAGGACTACGTTTTCTGTCATGATACGGAGATTGGAAGTTTCCCAAATCTGTTTATTGTGGCCGATGGTATGGGAGGTCACAATGCAGGTGATACCGCTTCACGAATGTGTGTGGAGGAGGTCGTATCGCAGATAAAAAAGAGTACAAAGATCACCCCGATCGGGATCTTTGAACAGGCTGTAGCGGCGGCAAATGAGAAAGTATATCAGGCGTCCAAAGAAGATCCGTCATTGTATGGGATGGGAACGACGGTAGTTGCAGCGATGGTATTGGGAAAAACAGTTTATGTTGTCAATGTTGGAGATTCGAGATTGTATGTATGTAAAGAATCTTTGACACAGGTGACTGTAGACCACTCTTTGGTAGAAGAGATGGTGCAGTCCGGAAAACTGCAAAAAGATGAGATGCGTACGCATCCGAATAAGAATATTATCACACGGGCTCTTGGAACCAATCCGGAGGTCAAGGCAGACTGCTTTGAAATCGAAGTGGAAGAAGGGGACGTGCTTTTGTTATGCTCCGATGGATTATCGAATATGATGGAAGATAAGACGATGGAAGCAATCATAAAGAAGTATCCGGAAGATATGGAACAGGCGGCGAGACAGCTGGTTGACGAGGCAAATAAAGCCGGCGGAAAAGATAACATCAGTGTCGTGCTTGTGAGAATTTAGAAGAGAGAATGGAGGCGTTATTTTGGTAAGTATAGGAACCATTATTGGTGATCGTTATGAAATACTTGAAAAAGTTGGCAGTGGTGGTATGGCGGATGTATTCCGTGCAAAATGCCACCGGTTAAACCGTTATGTTGCCATTAAGATATTAAAACAGGATTATAGTGAAGATACAAAATTTGTGACAAAATTCCGTGGAGAGGCACAGGCCATCGCCGGCATCTCTCATCCAAACATTGTAGGGATCTATGATGTCGGAGAAGAAAACGGTATGTATTATATCGTTATGGAACTTGTCGATGGTATTACATTGAAAAAATATATTGAAGAAAAGGGAAAATTATCCGTAAAAGAGGCAGTAGGGATTGCACTTCAGATTGCGAATGGTCTGGAAGCAGCCCACAGCAATCATATTATTCATCGTGACATCAAACCGCAGAACATTCTGATCGCAAGAGACGGTACGGCGAAAGTGACGGATTTTGGAATTGCCAAAGCAGCAAGTTCCAATACGATCACAGCCAATGCGATGGGATCGGTGCATTACATTTCCCCGGAACAGGCGCGAGGCGGTTACAGTGATGAGAAGAGTGATATTTATTCTCTCGGTGTGACGATGTATGAGATGCTCAGCGGAACCCTGCCATTCAATGGCGAAAGTGCCGTAGCGATCGCGCTGGCACACATTCAGGAAGAAGCGGTGCCTCTGGCTGCTTTGGATGCAACGATTCCAAAGGGAATCAGTAATATTGTAAATAAATGTATGCAGAAGAAGACCGAACTTCGTTACAGCTGTGTGGCAGATCTGATCGCAGATTTAAAAATGTTTTTGCAGGATCCGTCAGGAGATTACGGAGTGATCGGCAATCTCTATAAAAATGACGGAACGATATTTATGTCAAAAGATGATGTCAATACGCTCCGGGATGCTTCCCGTAAAGGAATGGGACCGGTTGAGCAGAAACCGGAACCACAGGAACCGGAAGAGCCGGAAGAACCGGAAGAACCGGAGAGCAATTCCGATGTTGATCCGAAACTGGAAAAAGCACTGGTATTCGGAAGTATCGGAGTGGCAATCATCATCGGACTTGTTGTACTGTATATGGTTGGACGCGTCCTTGGTTTCTGGGGAAGTGCAAAACCGGATAATAGTTCCGGCAACTCATCGACAAATGTTAGTGAAACGGCAAAACCGGGTTCTGATGCTTCCGGTGAAGAGATCACGCTGGAAGATTATGCAAACAAGATCAAAGATTATGTAGAGACAGACTTGTCAAATTATGACATTACCTGTACCGTAACAGAAGAAGCTTCGGATGAGATTGAAAAAGGCTATGTGATCCGGACCAGTCCGGCAGCCGGTTCTACCGTGGCAAAGGGCGGTAAAGTGGAATTGATCGTCAGCAGCGGGGTAGAGCAGGTTTCCATCCCGGATACGACAGGTGATACGATCACAGATGCCTATCAGACGTTGAATGATAAAGGATTTAAAGTAAAACAGGGCGAGGATGTCTACAGTTCCCAGCCAATCGGTAAAGTGGCTTATACCAAGCCGGCAGCGGGTAAAAAGGTAGATAAAGGTGCTACGATCACCATTTATCCAAGTAAGGGAGAAGAGACAAAATATGTAAAAGTGCCAAATCTTCTCGGTATGACAAGAAGCCAGGCAAAGAGTGCCCTTGAAAAAGTCGGATTGAAGTATGGTTCTGAGACAAAGAGCTATTCTACTACACAGAAAAACCGTGTCTGTGTACAGAGTGTATCAAGCGGCAGTGAAGTGGAAGAAGGAAGTACCGTAGATATTACGCTCAGCCTTGGACCGGAAACGACGTACACCTATGAAGGAAGTGTTACGATCGCCAATCCATTTGAATACGAGACAGACAGTGGAACGATCAAAGTTGTTTTGAAACAGGATGGAAATACGACGACGGTTCGTGAAGAACAAAAAACGTATTATGATTTCCCTTGGACATTGGATGGAATCAAAGGAAGCAGTGCAAATCAGGGAGAAATCACAGTTTACCGTGATGGACAGCAGGTTGCGACATACAATGTAACCTTTAAGAGGGTTTCAAATTAATGGAATTGACAGGAAAGATCATTAAGGGAATCGCCGGGTTTTACTATGTAAACTGTGAGGACGATGGTATTTTGCAGACTTACGAATGTAAGGCCAAAGGCGGTTTCCGTAAAGATAAGATCAAGCCGCTTGTCGGAGATAACGTACGCATTCAGGTGGTTTCCAAAGAGGAGAAAATTGGAAATATTGAAGAAGTTCTTCCCAGAAAGAATCAGTTGATCCGTCCGGAAGTGGCAAATGTAGATCAGGCAGTTGTGCTGTTTGCCATGGCAGATCCGATGCCCAATCTCAATCTCTTAGACCGTTTTCTGGTCATGATGGAGCGGCAGGGGGTCGAGACGGTGATCTGCTTTAATAAATCGGATATTGTGTCAGAAGAAGAAGCAGTGCGGCTGACGGGAGTCTATGAAAAGTGTGTGAATCAGGTGCTTTCCATCAGTACAAAGGAAAAGACCGGATTGTCTGATCTGCAGAAACTTCTGGAGGGAAAGACGACGGTGTTAGCCGGACCGTCCGGTGTAGGGAAATCCAGCACGCTCAATGAACTGTATCCGAAAGCAAAGATGGAAACCGGTTCGGTCAGCGAAAAGATTGGACGCGGAAGGCATACGACAAGACATTCGGAATTGTTTTGTATCAATGCCTCCACATATCTGTTTGATACACCGGGATTTAGTTCTTTAAAAATTCCGGATATTACCAAAGAAGAATTAAAAGATTACTTTTCGGAATTTCATTCGTATGAGGGGCAATGCAGATTTTTGGGGTGTACCCATACGCATGAACCGAATTGTAAAGTAAAAGAGGCGTTGGAAAACGGACAGATCAGTTCGGTTCGTTATGAAAATTATCTTCAGATGTATGAGGAATTAAAAGAATGGGAAAAGAGAAAATACAACTAATGAAAATGGGGGAAGACTATGAATTATAAGTTATCAACTTCGATTTTGGCAGCTGATGTCGCGAGACTTGGAGAAGAACTCGACACCGTGATCAAAGCGGGAGCAGATTATATCCATATTGATATCATGGATGGAATGTTTGTCAATAATATTTCGTTTGGAATCCCCGTGATCGAAGGCATCCGTGGATGTACGGATACGTTTTTTGATGTGCATCTTATGGTGCAGGAACCGATTCGTTATGTGCGCGAGTTTGCCTATGCGGGATCCGATGGAATTACGGTACATGCTGAAGCCTGCGACAATCTGGAAGCGACGATTGATGAAATTATTAAAGCAGGGAAAAAGCCGGCAGTGGCAGTTAAGCCGATGACGGATATTGATGGAATTTTACATATTCTTCCAAAAATATATATGGTTCTTATTATGACGGTAGAACCGGGATATGGAGGACAGAAAATACGTAAGGATACGTTCGATAAGATCCGTCGTCTCCGCACATACATTGATGAAAATAAACTGGATGTGGATATCGAAGTGGACGGCGGTGTGGATCTCAATAATATTTACGAAGTTATGGATGCCGGTGCCAATGTGATCGTAGCGGGAACCAAAGTGTTCCATGGCGATGTGGTGAAAAACGTACAGGCATTCCGTAATGCAATGGAGTACGAAGAAAAGATAAGATAGTTTAACCGATAGGGGAGTGTTTGGGTTAATAATCATATCGGAAACTATATTACTACGCGCTTGTTTCTGTTTCAGCTGCATGTATTTTGAACCGGCACTGATCCTGCGAACAAGCGTTTTTTATTATATCATTATGTTGCTTTTAATTTGATGCAGATATTTTGTGTGAGAAGATACAAAAATATCTGCCGGAGGGTAAAATTGTAAAATGAGAAAGAACAGTTACAAATTTTTTCAAAACAAAGAATGTGAATATTTTCCCTGTCATAAGGTGGAATGTGTCGATAATTTTAACTGCCTGTTTTGTTACTGTCCGCTTTATCTGCAGAAGAACTGTATCGGGACACCGTCTTATTTTCTGGATCCGAAAGGACAGAAGATAAAAGATTGCAGTCAGTGTACTGTGGTACACCAGCCGGAGATGTACGAAAAGGTGTTAGAGCGGTTAGGCCAAAAAGAAGAAATATTATCGGTAAGTATCGGGAATCTCCGCGAGGATATCTGGGAGCGGATGGCTCAGATTGCGTCGTGGGATAAGATGGATAAGGAAATGTACCGCGAACACAGAGCAAAGGCAATTCATAATATTGCAACGGTTTTGGAAAAATATAAGTATCTGTACCGCGTGCCGGTGTTATTGCAGCCATTTTCTGCAGAATGTGTTCAGGATGGATATTTTGAATTTGGTGGACAGAAGATTCCCTGCCGGGTGCTTGCAAAGATTGACCGAAGTCAGGTAGAGGGCGGCTATCTTTATACTTTTCATGCGCCGGACCGGAAAGTGGCAGAAGACGATGCTCTCCTGAAACAGTATTATTTTGAGATTTTTCAGATCGCCTGTCTTGACGTGATACGAGACTGGCTGCAGGGGTATCTTGGCAGAAAACATAGTGTGATGGAAGAGAGGTATTGCAGTCCGGCATTTGGACCGGGATTTTATGGCATGGAGATGGAAATGACGGAAATGCTTTTGGCGTTGATGAATGCCGAAAAAGCAGGCGTTTCATATGAAAATGGATCGATGCAGCCGGCGATGAGTGTGGCGGGCATCTATCTTGTGAGCAAAGAAGATGTGCTTCCGGTCTGCCGGGACTGTGAAGACTGTATCGGGCAGAAGAGTGGGTGCGAATTTTGTAAAAATTATATCCGATAAGGTATAGAAATCTTCGGTATTTGGAAATGTGTATACGGTCGATGTAACTGGTTCGACAAACCGCGAATTGTTTGCTCCTCCTAACGGTGATATGATGAATGTATTACAGAACAATACGCAGAGCCTTACCGATCCGCAGCTGAAAACCTTAATGCGTCAAGTGGCAGAAAAGTAAGGCGTGGCACCTTTGTTCTTTATGGACAAAGATGAGTAAATATGATATAATGAAGCATGCTGATGCATGCGCAGGTCATCAAGCTTCGCTTGGTGACATGAAATAATATAGAGACTTGAAAATAAAGGCTTAGGTAAGAAAGGAAAGATAGAAAATGAAACTCGGAATCGTTGGACTTCCCAACGTGGGAAAAAGTACGTTATTTAATTCATTGACAAAGGCAGGAGCGGAATCGGCAAACTATCCGTTTTGTACGATTGATCCGAATGTAGGTGTCGTACCGGTGCCGGATGAGAGACTGGATGTGCTGGCAGAGATGAATCATTCTGCGAAAGTGGTGCCGGCTGTCATTGAATTTGTAGATATTGCAGGTTTGGTAAAAGGAGCTTCCAAAGGCGAAGGACTTGGCAACCAGTTTTTGTCAAATATCCGTGAGGTAGATGCCATCGTGCATGTGGTGCGTTGTTTTGAAGATACCAATATCGTGCATGTAGATGGAAGCATTGATCCGCTTCGCGATATTGAGACGATCAATCTGGAATTGATCTTTTCGGATATTGAAATTCTGGAACGCCGTCTGGCAAAAAGCATCAAGGCAGCAAGAGCCGATAAAAAGCTGGCAGCAGAAGTGGATATGCTGGAGCGGTTAAAAGCATTTTTGGAAGAAGGACATCTTGCAAAGAACTTTGAATTGCAGAGCGAAGAGGAAGAAGAATGGTTTAAGGAGTACAATCTTCTTACGGCAAAACCGGTTATCTATGCGGCAAATGTTGCCGAAGACGATCTTGCAGATGATGGTGCCACAAACGAACATGTGGCAAAAGTCCGTCAGTTTGCCGCAGATGAAAACTCAGAAGTATTTGTGATCTGCGCGCAGATCGAGCAGGAGATTGCAGAACTGGATGACGAAGAAAAGAAGATGTTTTTGGAAGATCTTGGAATTGCAGAATCCGGATTGGAAAAACTGATCAAAGCAAGTTATAAACTGCTTGGACTTATCAGTTATATTACAAGCGGCGAGATGGAAACCAAAGCTTGGACGATTACAAAAGGAACCAAAGCTCCACAGGCAGCCGGAAAGATACATACGGATTTCGAACGTGGATTTATTCGTGCAGAGGTTGTCAGTTATGATCATCTGGTGGAAAATAATGGTTATAATGGAGCCAAAGAAAAAGGTCTTGTCCGTTCCGAAGGAAAAGAGTATGTGGTGCAGGACGGCGATGTCGTGCTGTTCCGATTTAACGTATAATCAAGCAGGTAATCCCAGAAGATTCCTTGGAGTTTTCTGGGATTTGTAAGTATGATGCGGAGCAATATCCGCAGAAAGGATAGAGTATGAATTCAGCAGAAATTGCATTCCCTAATATAGGAATCTACATTCCTCATCTTCCGAAAGGAATTACCATCGGGGGATTTACGATCGCATTTTACGGAATGATCATTGCGGCAGGAATGTTGTCCGGACTTTGGCTTGCCTGTCATCAGGCGCAGAGAACCGGTCAGAAAAAAGAAGTATATACAGACTTTGCTATTTATGCCATCATTTTTTCCCTGATTGGTGCAAGACTGTATTATGTGGTATTCAGCTGGGAAAACTATAAGGATGATCTACTCCAGATCTTTAATACACGTGGCGGTGGAATGGCAATTTACGGAGCCGTGATCGCAGCAGTATTGACGGCAATTATTTATTGCAAGGTAAAAAAATACAATTTCTTTCTGCTTGCGGATACTGCGGTAGGAGGTCTTGTATTGGGACAGATCATTGGACGTTATGGAAACTTCTTTAACCGGGAGGCTTTTGGAGAATATACCAATAGTTTATTTGCCATGCGTTTGAGAGTGGATCAGGTAAATCCGGCAAATATCACGGAATTGATGAGAAGCCATATGACAACGATTGATGGTGTGCAGTATATTCAGGTACACCCGACATTTTTGTACGAATCCCTTTGGAATATTCTCGTTCTCGTATTAATCCTTGTATTTACGACGAAAAAGAAATTTAACGGAGAGATATTTTTGCTTTATCTCGTGGGTTATGCGCTTGGACGTGTGTGGATCGAAGGACTACGCACGGATCAATTGCAGATTGGAAGTACCGGAATCGCAGTTTCCCAGGTGCTTTCCGGTGCTATTGTAATCGTGGGTGTTGTAGTCTGGATCTGCGTGAGAAGAAAGCTGGGGAAAAAGATATTGACCGTGTGAAATACAGAATAATATGTAAAGATGGAACGGTGAAAAAGGTTCTGGATTACGGACGGTCTGTGCATACAGAAATGTATGGAGAGGTGTATTATGTATTTATGAATGACATCACGGAAGAGGATTCATAAAATGAAAAAAAGTAAGCTGAAAATTGAAAAATTGATATTGCGGCTATCGTTCATGGGAAGTATTTTGTTTGTGCTTTCCGAGGGAATCATGGCGTGGATCACACATTCGCACTCGCTCTTAACGGACTGTCTGTTTGATGCGGCAGATCTGGTTATGATCGGTCCTTTTTTGGTACTCGTTCCGCTGCTTTATAAGCCGGTAACGGAAAAACATCCCTATGGATATTCGCAGGTAGAGTCGTTGTTTTTGCTTGTGAAATACAGCGTATTATTGGCACTCACGTGTAATTTGCTGGTAGAAAATGTAAAACTGCTATTTCAGGGCGGACACGATGTCGATGCGGGAAGTATCGCGGTATTTGAATTTATCGTGTGCCTGGGATGTGCGGCAATGTATCTGCTTTTAAGCCATTATAGTAAAAAATACGAGTCCGATACGATCAAAGCAGAGTTGTATATGTGGAAACTCGACATTGTAAGCAGTATGGGAGTAGCGGCTGCCTTTGCCGTTCAGACGATATTGGTTCAGACAAGAGGGAAGTTTCTGGTTCCTTATATCGATCCGACGGTTGCCGTTATCATGGCATTGTTTTTGATCAAAGAGCCGGTCAAAGTCATTTTCCGAAGCATCCGAAATCTGGTGCTTTTTGCCCCTGAACAGGAAGTGTTTGATCAGATTTATGCCATTGTCAATAAACATATGCAGGAGTATCCGTATGAAGTGACTTTTTTAGATGTGATCCAGACCGGGCGAAAACTCTGGGTGGAAGTGTACATAGGAAATCAGACCGACGTCATTCATATCAGTATCCTGCATCGTGTAAGGGACGAAATAAAGCAGGAACTGCGGCATAAATACGATCAGGTGTACATAGAAATCATTCCGGATTAGAGGGGTTGTTTTTATAAACCGATTAAGGGGGATTCAAGTGAACAAAATAAAATTTGCGGCGAATAAAGATACCAATTATATTTTTCATATGTTGTCCGTCGCAAAATGTGGGTATGACAATGCCTATGGTGAGTACTACCGCCCGCGGTATTTGGAAAGGGATTTAATGATTCTCAAAGGCAATGAGAAGCTGCTTACCGTATCCGGCGGAGAACATTGCGGAGCACTGTATGCTTTAATGGTGTCGGAGCCGGCGTGTGCAGAAGTGTCTGCAAAAGAATACTACGGTTCGATCATTGATTTTGAGAAGAAGGTAATCAACGGAAGTGCGCCGGACATAACAGATCCGATAAAAATACAATATGCGGAACGTATTATTTCCGTTGCAGAAATTATGGTAAAATACTACGATGATTATGTCCAAAATATATGGCAGGATGAAAAAAACAAAATTGAAAATTACATCCCCCAATTACAGATTGCTTTTGAAAATGCAAAATTTACAGATAAGGCTGAAAAATGGCTTGGCTGTCAGCTGCCAAGTGAGCTGTTCACGGTAACGTTTGTAACGTCTGTAGAAGGTGGGGCAGAAGCAATTGACATTTCCCAAAGCCAAGATGTTTTTGGGATTGAACGAGGTTTTGAAGATGCGTTTTACTTTATTGTACATGAATTTATCATTTATCTGTTGATGAATGTTTTAGCCAATGAAAATGCTTTTAAAACATTGGATACCTGGGAAGCGACAGAAGGACTTGCCGAATACTATTTGAAAAAGATAATGGGAAACATAAGATTTAAAGAACATCGGAAGTATGTTGAATATTATGAAAACTGTGAAAAGAAAATGCCGTTGTCCCCGGTTGAATTATATCGGCAGGCTTTGAAGGATGCCGCCATTTTGAAACATAACGAACGGGGATTTGCGCTTACATAAACGGGGATTTGCGTAAATGGAGGTATAAAATGAAAGCAATTACAATAAAACAGCCTTTTGCTTCATTGATTGCAGCAGGCTTGAAAGAATATGAGTTTAGAACTTGGAAAACAAAATACAGAGGAGAAATCCTTATCCACGCCGGCAAAGGGGTAGACAAAAAAGCAATGAAAAAATTTGAACATTTGAATTTGGAATATCCAAGCGGCTGTGTTATTGCAAAGGTTACCTTGTCTGACTGTATAAAAGTGGACGATGAATTAAGGAAGGAATTAAGTGAAAGAAATGCTGAGATATATTCCAGCATTATCAAGCATGCAGAATGGGAAGGGTATGGGTTCAAACTGGAAAATATAGTAAAAACCGAACCGATACCGGCAAAAGGCAAACTTAGTATCTGGGAATTTGATATGTGAATGGAGGAACAGAAAATGAAAGTAAATGAATACCAAAAACTGGCAATGACAACACTCAATCCTGCGCTCGATAAAAAGGATGTTTTGATCAACAGTGTTATGGGATTATGTGGAGAGTCCGGAGAGGCGATTGACATTGTAAAAAAATGGATGGCGCAGGGACATGAACTGGATAAAGAGCATTTGGTAAAGGAACTTGGCGATATTGCATGGTATTTGGCAGAAGCAGCTACCGCATTAGATATTTCGCTTGAAGATGTTTTCCAGGGGAACATCGATAAATTAAAGAGCAGATATCCTGAGGGATTTGAGACGCAAAAGTCATTGGCACGGACAGAGGAAGGGTGATGGTGATATATGCCTAGAACAGAAATCGTTACATTAACTAATATGTGTATGATTTACGATGGAAACAAGGTTTTGGTACAGAATAAAGTTGACGATACTTATTCAGGAATAACTTTTCCGGGTGGACATGTTGAAAAGGGTGAATCGTTTACTGATGCGGTGATTCGTGAGGTGTTTGAAGAAACTGGGTTGAAGATATCTTCGCCTGTGTTATGTGGGATAAAGGACTGGTTGAGGGATGATGGATCACGCTATGTTGTTTTGTTTTACAAAACAAATCACTTTGAAGGAGAATTATCTTCATCGATGGAAGGTGACGTCTATTGGATGGAATTAGACGAAATGCAAGGAAAAGAACTGGCGCAAGGAATGGATAAAATGTTGAAAGTTTTTCTGGATGAAAATATCAGTGAATATTATTTTTATAAAGAAAATGACAAGTGGTTTGATACATTGAAATAGTGTAGGAAAATCAAGTGGAAAGAAGGTCCGACGATGAGTTTTTTCAGAAAGAAAATAATACCTAAGCCATATGATAAAGAAAATAAAAAGCCGGTGATAAAAGCAAGCATTTGTAATGGAGAGCAGGTTGCCGGTTTTAAGGATATTCGTACGGGAAAGTGGGAAGAAGTTATGTTGATCAAAACGCAGGCGGATCTTGCAAAATTTAAAGAAATGTATGGGATAGAAGGCGAGATACCAAAAGAGTATTAAGGGAAAATGCAAATTTTGGCAAAATGGAGGACACAGATGGGAAGAATTGTAGCAATAGCAAGTGGCGATTTATTATCTACAAGACCGCTAAATAAATATG
>ERZ779762.143-NODE-143-length-44124-cov-4.305793_pt1 | contig 44124 bp, 28 predicted proteins | sample MGYA00511887_ERZ779762 | MGnify/ENA primary metagenome ERZ779762 (study PRJEB29588, sample SAMEA2163052) | human gut metagenome | biome: human gut; feature: human-associated habitat; material: faeces | place: Denmark | collected 2008/2010 ...
CCCCACTATAAATGGCTTGCTGCGATTTCTGTTCGCTGCACATGCCTGATTCGTAAATACTCCTGTGCTAACTCGCCTTCGGCTCAAACAAGCACCCGTATTTACTGGCAATGTGCATCTCACGACGAAATTCTCGCTGATGCCATATTATAGTGGGGAGACCAACTGCCATGCCAGCCACCCATACCAGCCAAGGAGACCGACAGAGGCGGGCAGGCGGACTGCGACTTCCCCCAATTTCAGGCTTGTAAGAATAATTCGTTTTATGTATAATAAAACGTACGGTGTTTTTTTCCACACCGCCTTGATTTTTCAAGGAAAAATGAGGTTTTATGATGTTCGGGCAGACAGATATATCTGACCAGACCAAAAACGTCAATATAATAATAGGAAAAGAGGATAAGCATGTTAGAAAACAACCATGAAAAAAAGCCAAAGAAATACGCTGGTATTCTGGCACATCCGACTTCATTTCCAAGTCCTTACGGAATCGGTGATCTCGGAAAAGGTGCATACCGGTTTATAGACTTTCTGGCAAATTCGGGCTTGAATCTGTGGCAGGTGCTTCCACTTGGACATACCGGATTTGGTGATTCACCATATCAGCCATTCTCCGCATTTGCCGGTCAGCCGTTAATTATTGACCTTGATGCATTAAAAGAATACAAGCTTCTGTCAGAAGATGATTTTACCGATATGCCGGAATGGGATCCCATCCACATCGACTACGGAACCTTGATCACTTTTAAGACAAAGCTGTTAAAGCTCGCTTACGAACGTTTTACTGATCCTGACTATGAGGACGGATTGTCAACAGATGAGGAACAGATGGCAGCATTTGCTTCTTTCAAAAAGGATTCCTCCTGGCTCGCTGACTACTCCCTGTTTATGGCAGGTAAGGATTTCCATGAAGGAATGCCTTGGTATATGTGGGAGGATTCCCTGAAAGCACCTACCAAAAGACAGCGTACCACATGGGAAAAGAAGCTTGCAAATGAGATCGGTTACTATGATTTCATCCAGTTCTTATTCCATACACAGTGGATGGCGATCAAAAAATACGCAAATGAAAAGAACATCAGCATCGTAGGTGATGCTCCGATCTTCCTTGCATGGGACAGTGCCGATGTATGGAGCCATCAGGAGCTTTTCATGCTGGACTCAAAGGGATACCCAACCGAAGTTGCCGGTGTACCACCTGATTATTTCTCAGAGACCGGACAGTTGTGGGGCAACCCACTGTATAACTGGCCAAAGCATACCGCTACTGGTTATGAATGGTGGATCGAGCGAATCAAATACCAGCTCACTCTGACAGATTTCTTAAGAATTGACCATTTCAGAGGATTTGACCGGTACTGGGCTGTACCTTATGGCGAAGAAACCGCCATCAACGGAGAATGGAAACCTGCTCCCGGTATCAACTTCTTCACACAGTTACAGGCAAATCTTGGCTATGACCTTCCGATCATCGCTGAGGATCTGGGTGAGATCGACGATTCTGTTATCGAATTGCGTGACAAATTCAATCTGCCTGGCATGAAGATCTTACAGTTTGCATTTGAGAATCCGGAAGAAAATGATTTCCTTCCGCATAATTATACAAGAAACTGTGTATGCTACACAGGAACACATGACAATGACACAACATTTGGCTGGTATCAGAAAGCATACGAAGCATCCAAGGACAAGCTTCGCCGCTATTTCAGCACAGATGCCAGTGATATCTGCTGGGTTATGATCCGTGCATGTTTCTCGTCTGTCGCAAATATGGCTGTTGTTCCTATGCAGGATGTTCTGAAATTAGATTCATGGGCTCGTCTGAATACTCCGGGTGTAGGGGAAGGCAACTGGGCTTGGCGCTTTGAGGATAAAGACATGGATACTAAATTAGAAGAACGTCTATTTGAGACAGCAAAACTCTACGGCAGATAGAACAGGAGGATATATTTGAGAACCATTATTACTGTACTGTTTGCAGTACTTGGAATCATATTTTGTTTTCCATATCATCTGTATCTGAAGCAGCTTGCAAAAAAGGATCAGGACAAAGCTTACATCAAGGCTCAGAAGCTGGTAAAAGGATTTTTCGGAGCAGTTATGTTCTTAACCGGATGTAAACGAACAATTATTGGCAAGGAAAATATTCCTACCGACCAACCGGTCATGTTCGTTGGTAATCATCGAAGCTATTTTGATATTTTATCCTGTCACAATGCAATCGATATGCCGCTTGGCTTCATGTCCAAGGACAATATCAAGGATATACCTCTGCTTTACAAATACATGGATGATATCGGATGCACATATCTGGATCGTACCGATCTGAAAAAGGGTCTGGAAACGATTTTGCAGACTGCTGATATCATCAAATCCGGTCACTCCATGATGATCTTCCCGGAGGGAACAAGAAATAAGGGCGACGAACTGCTGCCATTTAAAGACGGTGCATTCAAGATCGCTCAGAAAGCCGGATGTCTGATCATTCCGGTTGCTATCTGCGGAACAGACAAATGTATGGAAGCAAATAAACATAATTTCCTTCACAGCAGCAAGGTTGTGATCGAATTCTTAGAGCCGGTTGATATCCGTGGATTGAAGCCGAAGGAACGTAAAGAGGTTCTGGATGCAATCCCCGGTAAGATTCAGGCAGCCCGGTTAAAAAATCTGCCTATGACAGAAAAATAATATAATTGCAAATTGTATATATATTTGATTACTTTGACTTGCCAATACAGGGACATTTGAGTCCGCCGGTCCTTAGATGGCGCAGAAGCGGCATCTTAGTACCGCTGCAGGACGAAACGAGCGGAAGCGTTCCCTGATTGGTAAGGTCAAAAGTAATCATAATATATACAATTTGCAATCACAGACAAATAATGAAATATAAGGAGGAACTTATTATGCCTTGGTGGGGATGGATGTTAATCGTCATCGCAATATTAGTTGTAATCTTAGTAGTACTTTACATAGTAGGAAACCGCCTGCAGAAGAAGCAGAGCGCACAGAAAGAAGCTATGCTTCAGGCTGCACAGCCTGTCACGATGCTGGTCATCGATAAAAAGATGCTGCCTATGAAAGATGCAAATCTTCCGAAACAGGTATTGGAATCAACTCCAAAGCGTTACCAGAAAGCCAAGCTTCCTATCGTTAAAGCCAAGATTGGCCCACAGATCATCAATCTGATCTGCGACGATGGAATCTTTGATGTTATGCCTGTCCGTGGCGAAGTTAAAGCTATGGTCAGCGGTATCTACATCACAAGCGTTAAGAATGTTCGTGGTAAGAAAGCACCGGAACCTGCAAAGAAATCATTCAGCCAGAAGCTTCGTGCAAAACAGAAGAAATACGAGCAGACTTATGAGCAGGAAGCTGCCAGCATGAAACTCAGCAAAGAAGAAAAAGCCGCAAGAAAAGCAAAGACAAAGGAAGAGAAAGAAAGGGCAAAGAAGATCCAGTAATCATGATAAATACTCGTGTCGACCTCAGAAAATTAGTTATTACCTGTCTGGTTCCGGTTACCGCATTACTGATACATAATATTGTATATCTTGCAGGCACCCGGATCTGTGATCTTACAGGCAGTCAGACTGATTCTGTCGGCAATATCACATCATGTATTTCATATATTCTTTGTATCTGTATCTTCGGATATTTTTATCTGTCCGAGCATTCAAAAACAAAGCACGCAGGAAAGAAAAATCCTTTCCTGCGTGCTTTTGTTATCTTTATTTTACTGCTGATCCTTGGTATCAGTCTTCAGCTCTTAACAACCTGCATTCTTCGTCTGATTGACACTTGTAGACCGGAGCTTCTGACCTCATACCATGAACGGGTACAGCGGTCATTTTCCATCAACAATGGAATCATCCGTATCTGTACAGTCACATTTCTCGCACCGATAGCTGAAGAATTCGCCTTCCGGGGAGTGGCACTGAAGCTGTCTGTCTCTGCATTTCACACGAAGCATGCCGTCCTCTGTGCGATCCTGTTCACAGCATTCTGTTTCGGCTGCTATCATGGCAATGTCGTTCAGTTCTGCTACAGTGTTCCGGCCGGAATCATTCTGGGCTGTCTTGCCGTATGGTCAGGCTCCCTGATCCCCGGCATGATCCTTCATATAATCTTAAACGCTTCTTCCTATGTGATCGGAAGTATAGCGATCTACCCCTCTATACTGTGGGGAATCGTCGGAATCACCTGTATCCTGATTATGATTTGTATGAAATTAATAAGGCGGTCTATCTGACGGACTAGCTTTATATTGACATTAGCGAAGATTCCGTAATGAAATGCACATTGTCAGTAAATACGGGTGCCTGTTTGAGTCCGAAGGACGAGTTGGCACAGGAGTATTTACGAATCAGACATGTGCATTGAATAGGAATCGCAGCAAGTCAATATAAAGCTAGTCCGCCAGATAGACCGCCTTATTTATTCTACACTACAAAATATCGTGACAAATGATATACCAGAACCTTCTCATCCGGGTCTTCTTCATAACCGGACAATTTGATCATCTTCTTTAAAACGAACAGGTTGCAGTCACGGATTGCTTTCTGATATTCAAATGTCGGATAATAGATCAGAAGTTCAATATCTCTCGGCTGTCTCCGCACCGATGCGATGATATTATCCAGCACCTTTTTGAAGGTTGCGCCGGAAAATGGATTGAAGAAATAGAAATAATTGTCTTCATCTCCGACCTCATATGCCTCTGCCTCCACATTCAGGAACTGCATCCGTTCCTCCTGATCAAGGAATTTGCTCTGATAGCTTGCGGCATTTGTCAGAAGTCTGTCATAGACCCTGGCATTGTTCTCGATTCCAACCGTCCGGCAGTAATGTCTGGAATTACAGTAAAAAAGCACTCTGCCAAGTCCACAGCCAAAATCCACAAGCGTATCTTCAGGCTCCATGCTGATCTCATCGAACATCGTCACCAGATCATTATAATATGTAACCTCATAATTATTATCTTCTTCGTTCACCGGAAGACATACATCCATATCTCCAAATGCTGTCTCCGCGATCGTTTCAATCCCCAAAAAGCTATCGAAGGATTTCTCACTACCCATATATATTTATACCCCTTCGTAGTCCGCAGTCACATTCAGACTGCAATCCGTAATATAATCATTGTTAAAATCAATACAGTAACGAATATCGATCCGAATCCCCTTCTCGGACTGCTCCATATGATATTCCTCCGTACAGATATTCATACAGATCGGTCCGACCGGAGTTACATAATGTACCGAGCTGTTCTTCTCACGATCAAATAACATAACCGTGTTCACACTGCCACGTTTCGTCAGCTGAAGCGCATGCTCATCGAATCGCAGAAGATTCTTCACCGGTTCTTCCACATCTTCAATGAATTCGTCATATTTGATATAGCGGTTTCCGTTTTTCTCAGAGTATGTTCCCCGCGTCTCAAGCTCCAGAACCTCCGGTTCATCATCCGCTCCGGCAACACTCTGCACACCCGTTACTTTTATCTTTATATCTCTCGTCGTCATAAATTATCTTTCAAATGCCATCTCAATTAAGGTATTTACAAGGGTCTTGATATCATATCCCTCTGCATCCCACAGCATTGGATACATACTGATCGATGTAAATCCCGGCAATGTGTTTACTTCATTAAATATTACACGATTGGTGTCCTTCTCAAGGAAGAAATCCACACGGGCAAGTCCAAAACCGTCAATCGCATTAAAGATACGAATTGCTTCTGCACGGATCTCGTCCTCAGCTTCTTCCGGTATATCTGCACCGATGATCGTCTTGGAATCTGCATTATTGTATTTTGCATCAAAATCATAGAAATCTGCATTTGCGGCAGCAAGGATCTCTCCAACACCGGATGCCTTTGTATGATTGCCATATCCAAGTACACCACATTCCAACTCTCTGCCAACGATTGTTTCCTCGACAAGGATCTTGGAATCATGGTTGAGTGCCTCATGCAGACCAGCCTCTAACTCGGCTCTGTCATGTGCCTTTGTAACACCCTTTGATGAACCTGCGGATGATGGCTTTACAAATACCGGATAGTTCAACTCGCTCTCTACCCGATCCATCGCAACATCCAGATCATCAAAATCATCTTCTACTACAGGAACGAATTTTGCCTGTGTTACATTGATATGATCAGCAATGATCTTTGTATGGAATTTGTCCATTGCAGCAGCCGATGCAAATACACCACAGCCCACATATGGAATGTCCGCCATCTCAAACAATCCCTGAATCGTACCGTCTTCTCCATATAAACCATGCAAAACAGGGAAAATAACATCTACAGGCTCCGCATAGATTCTGTCGCCATCTTTTATGATAATCTCTTTTGCAGAATCCGGTGAAATCACTGCACGAACCTGACTGTCGTACCAGCTTCCGTCAGCAATACTCTCAATGCTGTCAGCCTTCAGCCATTTGCCGTCCTTTGTGATTCCGATCAGTGTCATATCATATTTGTCCGTATCCACCGCTTTGGCAACTGTCTGAACTGAAATGCATGAAACTTCATGTTCCGATGATCTTCCTCCAAAAATAACTACCAGTTTTTTCTTAGTCATATTCCCTTGAGCTCCTTTGAAATATATAATCAAAATATCTCATATCATACCACAACCACCTATATAATTCAAGGATTCCGGGGATTTAGGGGTAGGTTTAGGAGTAGGTGGAAAAGTCAGTCATAATCTTTTCAACGTCACGCACAAAGTTTCATAATACCCAGCCGGATAAGCAACGCCATTCAATGTTGCTGCCGGGAGGCTCAAGTATTCAAAGGCTGACCAGGCAGTAACCGGGATGCCGTATTCTTCTGCACTTTCCTCTGCACAGGCATCGATATATTCTTTGCTCAGTATCAGATTCTTTCGCACAATGCTTTTCTCCTGATCGTTATAGTCTGCGCCAAGTTTCTCGGCTATGCCATAAAGTACCGCCTGCTCAACATATGACGTAAATTCATCCAATTGCTTATCCGATAAATTCTCATTTCCCTCATATCTTATCCGAATCCGGATAACATCTGATGTTTTATTCTGAGCATTCATTTTGCTCTCCACAAGCTCCGCTTTTGAGTTTCCTGCTATGTCATCATACATTGCTTCCAGTTCCTGTAACTGCTTCTGTGTTTCATACGCATTTAATGTTGTGCCATCCAGAATCCGAAATGCAGTCTGGATATCATTTGACAGTTCTGTATCCTGACCATCCGAAGGCTCAAGACCATTTACCACCTGCTGGCTCGATCCATCATTCTTACCGTCTGTCTGTGAAGTTTTGTCACTGGTTATTCCGGCATAATTTTCCTCTGTACTGTCATAGGCTATATCTTCATTTTCTTCCGCATATTCGATCAGGTTCATCACCTGCTCTACGCTGTTTTTCGCGCTGTATAATCTTTTCAGTGCTCCCATTTCCACATATAATGTTCCGCAAAATAAACCGATCAGGATTCCGGCAACTGCCGCCCTTACTGCTCTACCCATTTCCATAACCTCCATTTTTCTTTATCTACATTAACGAAATATCTATATCTGATATATTTAAATTCCTTTATTATTGAAACAAATTCTGTTTCACACTCTTTATCAATAACTAATACTTTAAACGAATGTCTACTCCCCCAGTGTCGCCAGACACTCTCCTTTGTAATGCGTTGCGATATATTTCCGGATGCTGCCGGACGCTTCACCCTGATAAAGCGAATCGGTGCAGATTACTTCTACATAATTCGTTACAAATTCTTTTATCAGCTCCGGATACATCTGTCGCAGGGTTTCTTCGGAATCCACCACGATATATTCCACATGGCTCAGATCTAGACTCCGGTCATGTGCTTCATCATATTCAGTCCTTGCCTGCTGCAGGCTCTCCGCAACAACCGGATACTCCCGCTCCTCCGATTCGGCTGCTGACTCCGCTCCCTCCAGACTGTCTGTAACAAATGTGTACTCGTAGCCCCCTTCCGTCTCAGAGATCACAACCACCCGGAGATAGTCTACCGCCTCAATGGATCTGTCCATGCACCCGGACAATATGCAAGCGATCAGCACCCCACCGATCACTTCTGCCGCCATCTTTGCAAGCTTCCCCGGATTTGTCCGTTTTCTACCCACAAATGCCGGAACAAGGACAGACAACGGAATATCAACGGCGGCAATGTAGATCATGAATGCCCGGCCGGCATCTCGTTCTACAAGGAACCGGTCCATCCACAGAAACAGCAGAAACAAAACAACCACGCAGCCACCTCTTATCCACAGGCTTCTTTTCTCTTCCATATCTTCTGCCGAATACTCTTTTTCCCTCTGTGTCTTATCCTCAAATATATCGTTTTTTTCTTCCATCACTTTTTTATCCATTGCATTATCAGAATCACATCCATGTAAGTCTGTACTCTTATCATCCCCGACTGCTCTCATCCCGCCGCTCTTTCTCCATACACAGATGATCTTCCAGATCTCATCCACAAACTGACAAATGAATACAATGTGGATAGCCAGAAGCAAGAGTCCGAAGATTATAAGCAGATAACAGGCGAGTAAACCGAGCCTCGCATTTGCACCTCCGGGGAACATCATCGCACCCACAACATTTAGTATTCCCTTTGAGTCGGCTGTTCTGCCCTGCAAGCCAAGCAATGATATCACAAAACAGGAAGCAACAAGGGCTAACACAACCGGAACAGATACCGTCCACACCAGCATCCCACGTCTTCGTTTCTCTACTCTCAGATAAAGATACATGACAAATTCCAGCATACATAACCCTACGATCATCAGATATCCTTTTATCAAAACCTGACATATCGTGTTGCATGCAGATGCCTGCATCTGGAATTCTACATATTCTTTTAGTCGAGAAAAATCTGCATTCCAAAATCCACAAATGACAAACAGCACCAATGTGATCCCGCTTCCGATCACACTTGCTTCCGCAAATCCGATATAACCACGCAGCCCCTTTCCTGCCATATAGAAAAGTGCCAGTAATACCGGAACGACCAGAACCGTTCCTGCATAATCCGGCAGCATCAGGATCCGGCTCCCCTGTACAAAGAAATAAAGCAGAAAAAGAACCCGAATTACATATCTGATCACATAAATAGATACAATAGTCACTTTTTTCTTATTATTCCATACTTTTGCACCCGTTATCTCTGTCTTTTCTTTAGCCGGATCTGACAATTTCACTACACCGGAAAGCGCAAGATGTAGTAGCACCACATAAATCAGAGCAAGTATTAGCATCAAAAAAAGTGATAAAATACCGTTGTTTTTGGAAAAATCCGTCATAATCTGTACCATATTCCAGAAAGCAATCGGAAAAATCAGGCAAGTTCCCGTTATAAAAAGCTGCCGAAACGTCACATTTCTATAATCCATATATTAATTCACACCCATTCATCATTACTTTTTGCGAAGCCGCCTGCGCTCCCGATAGTTCGCCCATGCCGGTCGAAAGACAAATTTTTTGATCGGTTTGCGAAGCACAAAATCCTCCATCCCATCCTCTGCATAGCCACAGGTTACAACCGGTGCCATGTATGGAACACCAAAGCTGTTCAGACTGGCAAGATGATAGATCAATAAAAGCATCACCAGAAGAAAGCCATACAATCCAAAAAAAGCAGCCGCCAGTATGGTAAGAAATTTCAAAAGACGGAACACTGAGGCAAAGGCTTCATTTGGAATTGCAAAAGAAGCAATTGCCGTCAACGCAACTACGATCACCACGATCGTACTGACAATCCCTGCTTCCACCGCAGCCTGTCCAACGATCAGACCACCAACAACGCCGATCGTATTTCCCAGCTGACTCGGCAGACGGATTCCTGCCTCCCGCAGCAATTCAAACAACAACTCCATGATCAAAACCTCTAACACGATCGGGAAAGACAACTGATTTCTTGCAACTGCGATCGCATAGAGAAGTTTATCCGGTATCACCTCTCGGTGATAACAGGTAACAGCTATATAGAAGCCCGGCAACCCCACCGCGATAAATGCCGCTATATAACGAATGATTCTGGCAAAAGTTGCAACCGGCCAACGGTTATAATAATCATCGGCAGTCTGGAATAATGTATTGATCGTCGCCGGTGCGATCAGAACCTCCGGTGAATTATCAAATACAATTACAACCCTGCCATCTGCCAGTGCCGCCGCCGCTTTATCCGGTCTGGTGGTTGACTGGAACACCGGAAACGGCCGATACCATTTCTTCTCCATCAGATGTTCCGCCATGCCACTGTCAAATATGGCATCTATCTCATATTCATTCATCCGTTCTTTCACCTGTTCAACCAGCTTCTTCTCTGCAATGTCCTCAATATACATGATTCCATACTCGGTTCTGGAACGAACACCGATCGTATTCTGGATCAATTTTAATCTTGTATCTTTAATTCTCCGCCGAATAAGGGCTGTCGATGTACGGATACTTTCATTAAAACTATCCCGCGGACCACGCATTCCACCCTCGGTAGAACTTTCTTCCACCCCACGTACCGGCAGCTTCTTGGAAGACACAACAAACGCCTGATCTGCATCCGATACAAATACCGCTGTATCTCCTTTTAATATCGAAAACATCACATTTTTAAAGTCATTTTCTGTCTTTATATCCGCCGATTGTGTCTCAAATGAATCCATTGCCTCCCACAGGGAACTGCCATGCTCATGCCGCCACTCCCAGGTCACCGGCTTAATGATCGTATCCTCGATCAGACCATTGTCACATAACCCATCAATGTACACTACATAGATTGCTCCTACCGAAGCGGATGTCTCATCTGCTGATCCGGTGGTATCTTCTGCATACACATCCATTCCGGTTCTTCTTACTGTAAACCGACGTTCCACGATGTCTCCCCAATCAGCAAACAGCGACTTTACCCGGCTGATATTTGCATCTATGTCTTTATCGATCCGGCTGTCTGCACTATAAATTCCGCCTTCCGCATCTCTGTCTTTCCCCAAACGTTCCACCTCCCGCTGCTCCTATGTACATTTATATTTTTTACGACTCTGACCGACTTTCCCCAACCTTATTCCTCCATGATCTAACTATTACTTGTTTTATCTTCTTACTATTTCCAGTATTACCAGCAACTCTCTGAACTATACATAAAATGTTACATTGAATCATGATATAATGAACGCAAAATTATTTGCTTGCAAGGATGCTGATTTTGCGGAATGCATAGAATGTGCGAAGCACATGATAAAAAAGCTTGATAAGAAGGTGAATGACTTGGATAAATATAACGTAACAGGAATGAGCTGCAGTGCTTGTAGTGCAAGTGTAGAAAAGGCAGTAAAGAAAGTGAAAGGGATTGATAGTTGTACTGTCAGTCTGCTTACAAATTCGATGACGGTAGAAGGAAAGGCTGATCCAAAAGCAGTTATCGAAGCAGTAGAGAAGGCAGGATACGGAGCCAGTCTGATGACAGGAGAAGACCGGAAGGATGCCGGGAAGAAGCAGGCGATGGATGCAGATGAACTGGATAATCATGCAGCTTTGCACAAGATGAAGGTCCGGCTGATCGCATCTATCGTTATGTTAATTCCGCTGATGTACATTTCCATGGGACATATGATGTGGGGATGGCCGCTTCCGGCGATTATCAGTGATAACCATGTCGCTATGGGACTGATCCAGATGTTATTTGCAATTGCGATCATGGTTGTAAACCAGAAGTTTTTTATTAATGGATTTAAAGGTGTGATCCATGGAGCACCGGGTATGGATACATTAGTAGCACTTGGCTCAGGTGCTTCCTTTATTTACAGCACATATGTATTATTTGCAATGACAGATGCTGTGATGAGACAGGATAACGATCGTGTTATGACCTTGATGCATGATTTTTATTTTGAATCGGCAGCGATGATTCTTGCACTTATAACGGTTGGTAAGACTCTCGAGGAATATTCCAAAGGACGTACGACAGATGCCTTAAAGGGATTAATGAAGCTTGCACCCAAAACAGCCATTGTTCTTCGTGGTGAAGAAGAACAGGAAGTCGCTGCCGAGGATGTGACAGTCGGAGATGTATTTATCGTCCGTCCGGGTTCCAGTGTTCCGGTAGATGGTGTGGTTATAGAAGGAAACAGTGCGGTTGATGAGTCTGCTTTATCCGGTGAGAGCCTTCCGGTTGATAAAGCTGAGGGAGATAAGGTATCTGCCGCAACGATCAATAAATCCGGTTATCTGAAATGTCGGGCTACCAGAGTCGGTACAGATACGACCTTATCCCAGATCATTGAGATGGTCAGTGATGCAGCAGCAACAAAAGCTCCGATCGCAAAGATCGCAGATAAGGTATCCGGTATTTTTGTTCCGGCTGTATTGATCTGTTCACTGATCACTATTATTGTATGGATTATTGCAGGAGAGAGCACAGGATTTGTACTTGCCAGAGGGATATCGGTGCTTGTGATCAGTTGTCCGTGTGCACTTGGACTTGCAACGCCGGTTGCCGTAATGGTAGGTAATGGTGTCGGAGCAAAACAGGGTATCTTATTTAAGAATGCAGCGGCACTTGAGATGACAGGAAAAACAGATGTGGTTATATTAGATAAGACAGGAACGATCACAAACGGAACGCCGGAAGTGGTAGATGTAGTTCCGGAAAATGGATACAGTGAGACAGATCTGCTTACCTTTGCAGCAAGTCTGGAGCAGTACAGTGAGCATCCAATCGGCAAAGCCATTATGGAATATGTCGGACAGAAGGAAATTAAGCCACAGAAAATCGAAGATTTTCAGGTGCTTCCGGGAAATGGACTCCGCTGTAGATTAAGCAGTGAGGCGGCATCACAGAATGAAAGGGTATTTTATGCAGGACAGAACCATTCTCAGATATCAGATCATATTTTGCTGGGAGGAAATGAAAAATTCATCAGCCGGTATGTAACCTTATCCGAGACGGATAAGACACTGGCAGAAGAATTAGCCTCACAGGGTAAGACGCCGATCTATCTGGCAATCGATGAGAATAAACTGATCGGTATCCTTGCAGTTGCAGATACGATCAAAGATGATGGAATCCTTGCGATCAAAGAATTAAAAGAGATGAATTATTCAGTTGTTATGTTAACCGGAGATAATGCAAAGACAGCAGAAGGAATCGGTAAACAGGCAGGTGTTGACCGAGTGATCGCTGATGTACTGCCGGATGGAAAAGAAGCGGTAGTAAGAGAACTGATGAAGGAGCACCGTGTGATCATGGTTGGTGACGGCATTAATGATGCCCCGGCATTAACCCGTGCGGATATCGGTATGGCGATCGGAGCCGGAACCGATGTTGCGATCGATGCGGCAGATGTGGTACTGATGCGGGAAGGTCTTCGAACCGTTCCTGCAGCGATCCGGTTAAGTATGGCAACGATACGAAATATCAAAGAGAACCTGTTCTGGGCATTTATTTATAACATTATCGGAATACCGCTTGCCGCAGGTGTCTGGTATCCGATGTTTGGCTGGAAATTAAACCCGATGTTTGGAGCGTTTGCCATGAGCCTTTCCAGTTTTTGTGTAGTAATGAATGCATTACGGTTGAATTTCGTGAAGATATATGTTAATAATAGTAAATACAGAATACACCAAAAAATGGTATCAAAAAATGTTGAGGGAAATAATAAGATAGAAAAGGAGACTGGTACGATGAATAAGACGGTGTATATAGAAGGAATGATGTGCGGACACTGCGAGGCAAGAGTGAAGAAAGCATTTGAGGCACTTCCACAGGTAACAGAAGCGGAGGTCAGCCATGAGAAGAAGCAGGCGGTGCTTACTTTAAGTGGCGAGTTATCCGATAAAGAGATTAAGAATACAGTGAAGGAAGCCGGATATAAGGTAACTTCGATCAAGTAAAATAGAGATACGGGATAAAAGATAAAATGGCAGGGCACGGTTTACTGTGTCCTGTCATAAATTAATAAGAAGGAAATTGTCTATGAAGAAACTATTGAACAAGTTATTTAGTCGAATGGTAATTACATGTCTGCTGGTAGCGGCGCAGTTGATCTTCTTTATGGTAGAAGTATTCAAGCTGCAGCAATACTATGTATTGGTGGCGGCTATTCTGCATTTGTTAAGTTTTATAGCTGTGATGCATCTGTTATTAAAGGATGTGAATCCGTCAATTAAACTGGCATGGATCGTTCCGATCCTGATGTTTCCGGTTCTCGGTGGTCTGCTTTATCTGCTCTACGGACATATCATTATGCCGAAGAAGTTAGAGAAATACATGAAGCATGCGGCAGAATGGGATTATGAGACGGATCTGTATGCGAATATGGCATATTTTAGTGATGTGATAAAAGGGCAGCAGCCATATCGGTTGTTCAAATATACAGAAGATTATGCAGGTTCGCTTGTATATCAGAATACGGATGTCCGGTATTATCCGATGGGTGAAGATGTCTGGCCGGATTTTGTTGATGATCTGAAAGAGGCAAAGAAGTATATTTTCCTTGAATACTTTATTATTAATCCGGGTGAAATGTGGGATACGGTTCTTGACATCCTAAAAGAGAAAGTAAAAGAGGGCGTGGAAGTCCGTCTGATCTATGATGACATCGGCTCAGTCTTTTATGTGCCAAAGTATTACTGGCGTGAGATGGGAAGCTATGGGATCAAATGTATGGCATTTAATCAGGTGGTTCCATTTCTGGCAACGATCTTTAATAACAGGGATCATCGGAAAATCGCGGTTATGGATGGTAAGGTTGCCTATACCGGCGGCTTTAATCTGTCCGATGAGTATATAAATAAGAAAGCGCCTTATGGCAAATGGAAGGATAATGGTATCCGTATGGAAGGTGATGCTGCATGGCGTTTTACAATCCTGTTTTTACAGCTGTGGAACAGTATCCGAAATGAAGATAAGCATATCTTAAGCTATCGTCCAACAGAGCAGAAGAAACATTTGAACGATGGATATCTTCAACCATATACGACAAATCCGCTCAAGAAAGAGCCGATTGGCGAGAACATATATATGCAGATGATCAATGACGCAAGAGAGTATGTATATATCTTTACACCATATCTGATTGTATGCAATGAGATGATGACAGCATTAAAGCTTGCGGCAAAGAGAGGCATCGACGTCCGAATCGTAACACCGGCGATTCCGGATAAGAAGATGATCTTTCGTATGACACAGTCGAGCTACAAAGAGCTGCTTCGTGCCGGCGTGAAGATCTATCAGTACACACCGGGATTTATCCATTCCAAATGTATCCTGACGGATGATAATCTGACATCGATCGGTTCTATCAATATGGATAACCGAAGTTTTTATCATCATTTTGAATGCGGTGTATTGGTATATGATTCCAGTATCATTGCAGAAGTGAAGTATGATATGCTTTCAACGATGAAGGAATCAGAGGAGATCACGCTGGACTGGTGTAAGGAGCATATGTCCAGAATTACACTGGTGGATGCCTTCCTCAGACTGTTATCGCCGCTGCTTTAAACAGAATTGGAAATAAAGGAAAAATGCTTTTGTAGAATGGATATAAAAATATGGGAAAAGTAGATCAGAAGAACAAAAGAGGAGATATTTATAAGATAACGGATGCAGTGATCCATCTGTATCTGGTCTATATGTTTGCGATTTTTCCTCTGGTTCTGCATGATGGATATAAAGATATTACCATAACAAAATATAATTTTTTTAAGAACGGTGTTCTGGCACTTCTTATAATCATGGCACTGCTTCTGGTTCTGTATCTGACAGATCGTTCGGGAAATACGGGTCATCCGGGAAGTGATAGGGCAGAATCAAAAAAACATACCATACTGGCATCGGATGTCTTTATGGTTTTGTTTTTGATTGCAGGATTTTTTGCTTTTTTAGCAGCAAAGGATCGGATGGCGGCATTCACCGGGGAATTGGGAAGAAGATGCGGTTTCGCATTTTTGCTTCTCGTCGGAGCAGCCTATATCTGCGTGGCAGTAGGATGCAGCGTGAAAGAATGGATCTATCCGGTATTTGCCTGTGTGAGTGGACTTACATATCTGATGAGTATTCTGCAGCATCTGGAGATTGATCTGTTTCATCTGTATGCGTCGATTCGATTTGACCAGAGACCGATGTTTATATCGACATTTGGCAATATTAATATGTACGCAAGTTTTCTCTGCCTGACGATCCCGTTATTTATGGCGGCAGGCATGTATGCAGACAAATGCTGGAAGCGTGTGTTATATACACTCGTTTTGTTCCTTGGAGGAATGGCAGTTATTGCCGCAAATAGTGATGTAGCTTATATTGGTATCGGAGTACCGATGGTGGTGCTGTTATTAGCAGGGATAAGAAATCGGGTAAAGACATATGATGATCGTATGGTGATCGGACAAAATTCCACCTGTGACCCGTTTTTAGGTTGGTTTATAGGATATGCCGGTATCGTTCTTGGTTATACGGTGATGGCATTTCTTACGACCGGAACCGGAAAGGGATACGATAAGCTGACAGGGCTTGCAAAGCTGGTGGATCATCGCCTGATTTTAACAATTGAATCTATAGTGTTGGTGATAGGCAGTCTGCTCTACGGATGGGGCAGTAGAAAAAAGGCAGATTGTGTAGTTTCCCAAAAGAAAGGTTTAAGGTCTGTTAAGGATAAAAAGCAGGCATCTACAATGAAATGTTGGAAGGTAATATTTTGGAGCGTGGTTGGGATATTGATTCTTACTGCATTTGTAACAGTGGTAACAGGAGTCGGCAACCAGTGGGAGATATTTACCTTTGACGATGAATGGGGCAATTACCGGGGATATGTCTGGAACAGACTTTTCCGGATTTATCAGGATCTTCCATTTGTGAATAAGGTATTTGGTACGGGAAATGAGAGTATCTATACATTGATGTCCGCAAGGTACAGTGATGAGATGATAGAAGTGACAGGAACAGTCTATGACAGTGCACATAATGAATATCTGCAATATCTGGTAACTATGGGTATCGTTGGTCTTATCACATACCTTGGGCTTATCATTACGTCCATTGTGAATGGAGTGAAGCTGGTAAAGGAAAATCCTTTATGTATGCCGCTTCTTGCAGGCATGATAGGATATGTCGTACAGGCATTTGTAAATGTGGAACAGCCGATCACGACACCGTTTTTATTCCTGTTTCTTGCGCTTATGGCAGGAATGAGAAGGAGAAGTTGACAGGAGTTAATGGGATTGTGGAAGTACAGGCTTGTCAAAGTGTTATATTTCGTTGTATAATCACAAAGTATGTGTACTATAGATGAAACAACTGCCGGAAAGTGGTCGAAGACATATATTTTGCCGGTAGCCGGTTGGACACAGAATAAAAAGTAGATAATAATTATGATATAAAAGGTCAGCATCTAAGCAGATGCTGTTACAGGAGGAAAAAATGAAGGTTTATGATGAGTTAGTGGCAAGAGGATTGATTGCCCAGACAACAGATGAAGAAGAAATTAAAGAGCTGGTAAATAACGGAAAAGCTGTTTTCTATATAGGATTTGACCCAACCGCAGACAGTCTTCATGTAGGACATTTCATGGCACTTTGTCTGATGAAACGTTTACAGATGGCGGGTAATAAGCCGATTGCCCTTATCGGTGGCGGTACAGCTATGATCGGTGATCCATCCGGACGTACCGATATGAGACAGATGATGACAACAGAAACGATCGCTCATAACGTAGAATGCTTCAAGAAGCAGATGAGCCGTTTTATTGATTTCTCAGAAGGCAAAGCACTTCTTGTAAATAATGCAGACTGGTTACTTGACCTGAACTATGTAGATGTTCTTCGTGAGGTTGGCCCTCATTTCTCAGTTAACAACATGCTTCGTGCAGAGTGCTACAAGCAGAGAATGGAGAAGGGCTTAAGCTTCTTAGAGTTCAACTACATGATCATGCAGAGCTACGATTTCTATGAGTTATTCCAGAAATATGGATGTAATATGCAGTTCGGTGGTGATGACCAGTGGAGCAACATGCTTGGTGGTACAGAGCTGATCCGTAGAAAGCTTGGCAAGGATGCATATGCCATGACGATCACCCTGCTTCTGAACTCAGAGGGCAAGAAGATGGGTAAGACACAGAAGGGTGCTGTATGGCTTGATCCAAACAAGACATCACCATTTGAGTTCTACCAGTACTGGAGAAATGTTGCAGATGCCGATGTATTAAAATGTATCCGTATGCTGACCTTCCTTCCACTGGAAGAGATCGACAAGATGGACAGCTGGGAAGGCAGTCAGTTAAATACAGCAAAAGAGATCCTTGCATTTGAACTTACAAAGCTGGTTCATGGCGAAGAAGAAGCAGTAAAGGCACAGGAGAGTGCAAGAGCATTATTCTCCCAGGGTGTTGCTGCTGATATGCCATCTGTTACATTGTCAGCCGATGATTTCAAGGATGGTGCGATCGATATCGTATCCGTACTTGTAAAGTCCGGTCTGGTATCCTCCAGAAATGAAGGAAGACGTGCGGTAGAGCAGGGCGGTGTTGCTGTTGATGGTGACAAGATACCTGATATCTCAGTTACAATCCCGGAAGAGAAGTTTGATGGAGACGGAATCGTTGTAAGACGTGGTAAGAAGAACTTCCGTAAGGTAAGTAAATAAGGTTAAATATAAAATAAGAGAATGATTCTCCCTGTTTTGCAAATACTAGTTCGTATGAATATGTATCTATGAAACAGGGAGATTTTTTATGAAAGATAAAATATTTGGAATATTACAACGAGTTGGACGGTCGTTTATGCTTCCGATTGCGATCCTGCCGGTGGCAGGACTGCTGCTTGGAATCGGAAGCTCATTTACCAATGAAACCATGCTTGAAACATATGGGCTGATGCGGATCCTTGGGCCGGGAACGATATTTGCTGCTGTATTTGAGGTAATGAGTGAGGCAGGAAATGTGGTATTTGCCAATTTGCCAATCCTGTTTGCCATGGGTGTGGCGATCGGTATGGCAAAAAAGGAGAAGGAAGTTGCTGCGCTATCAGCGGCTATTGCATTCTTTATCATGCATGCATCGATCAATGCGCTGATCACGATAAATGGTGGTACGGAAGCAATGCTTGCAGGAGCGGTTACTTCTGTCTGCGGTATCACATCTTTGCAAATGGGTGTATTTGGCGGTATCCTGGTAGGACTTGGTGTGGCTGCCCTGCATAACCGCTTTTATAAGATTGAACTGCCGCAGGTGTTGTCTTTCTTTGGTGGTTCCAGATTCGTTCCGATCATATCAGCATTGGTATATACCGGAGTTGGTATTTTGATGTTCTTTATCTGGCCGGCAATCCAGAAAGGCATCTATACCATAGGTGATCTGGTTTTAAATTCCGGCTATGCAGGAACCTGGGTATATGGATTTATGGAACGTCTTCTGATACCATTTGGCCTGCATCATGTGTTCTATCTGCCATTCTGGCAGACTGCGGTCGGAGGAACGCTGGAGGTTGGTGGGCGTGTTGTAGAAGGAGCACAGAATATCTTCTTTGCACAGCTTGCAGATCTATCCGTTACAAAGTATGCGGTATCAGCCACCAGATTTATGTCCGGTAAATTCCCGCTTATGATATTTGGTCTGCCGGGAGCTGCTCTTGCTATGTATAAAACAGCAGCACCGGAGAAACGGAAGGCAGCAGGCGGACTGCTTCTTTCCGCAGCCCTTACAGCCATGATCACAGGTATTACAGAGCCGCTGGAATTCACATTTTTATTTGTCGCACCGGCTCTGTATGGAATCCATTGTATTCTGGCAGGCTTTGCCTATATGCTGATGCATGTATTTGAAGTCGGTGTGGGAATGACCTTCTCCGGCGGTCTGATCGATCTTACCCTGTTCGGCATCATGCAGGGAAATGCAAAGACGAACTGGATCTGGATCGTTATTGTCGGTATCGGTTATTTTATCGTATATTATGTATTGTTCTATCATCTGATCCGGCGGTTTGATCTGAAAACACCGGGTAGAGATAACAATGACGAAGTGAAATTATATCGTCGAAGTGATATGGATGCCAGAAAGCATGGAGAAAATGCCGGAGAGCAGGGATCAGACAATGACCGGAATATGGATGTTTTCCGGAATCACAGCCCACAGATGGAGACTTCCAGACTGATCTGTGAAGGACTCGGCGGCAAGGCCAATATATCGGATGTTGACTGCTGCGCAACCAGACTTCGTTGTACGGTATATGATGCAGCTCTTGTAAAAGAAGATGTTCTCCGGGCAAGCGGAGCATCCGGCGTGGTGAAAAAAGGATATGGCGTACAGGTCATCTATGGCCCGAAGGTGTCTGTGATCAAATCCAATCTGGAAGATTATCTGGAAGGGTATGATGAGAAGGTGGTTATTGCAGATGAGGGAAGACCGAGAGAGGATGTCATTGCAGGCAAAGAGAAAAATGGGAGAAATGCAAGAAACAGACAGAAAAAGCATATGGATGATAATACAGTATCTATATTGAGTCCGGTTACAGGAGAGGTTTTTGAATTATCAAGTGTGCCAGATGAGGCATTTTCCAGTGGAATGATGGGCGATGGAATCGCTGTATTGCCAACGGATCCTGAAATAACCGCGCCTGTTGCCGGAACGATTGCTTTTGTCTTCGACACGAAGCATGCCATAGGGCTGGTAACGGAACAGGGAATCGGTGTGATGATCCATATTGGAATCGATACGGTAAAGCTAAATGGCAAAGGCTTTGACGTACTGGTTGAGACCGGACAGATAGTGTCTGCCGGACAGTCGGTCATGCGGCTGGATCTTCCTTATCTGAAGAAGCATGCGCCATCCTTAATATCCCCTGTCATTATAACGGAGCTCCCGGATGGCTATAAACTGCGTCCGGTAAAGACCGGAAAGGTGAAGAACGACGAGGAGCTCCTGGTGGTGGAGAAGAGATAAGATAAATAGAAATGACAGAAGGATTTCCACTTGTGGAAATCCTTTTGTGAATATATTATAATAATAAATAGATTAAAGGCAACAAAGGCGGAAGGATAAATGGCAGGAAAAAAACTGGATGAACAGATGGAAAAGACAATACGGAATAATTACAGACGATTGACAGGCTGTCTGATCGACAGGAAAATGACGATCACAACCATGGAAAGTATCACCTGCGGGCAGATTGCTTCCATGATCACAGATACTGAAGGGGCATCTGCAATATTAAAAGGAGCATTTGTAACCTATTCCAACGAAGCAAAGATCATGCAGGGTGTTCCGGAAGCGGTGATAGAAACCTATGGTGTATATTCAAAAGAAACAGCGCGGGCAATGGCGGAAGCCTGTAAACAGGCATATCGTTCAGACATTGGAATCGGTATTACCGGTACAACGGGAAATATTGATCCAAACAATCAGGATAGTGTACCGGGAGAAGTATATTATGCAGTGGCTGTTTCGGATACGATCATCGATGGATATTTCCAGATGGGAGAACAGGATTCCAGACTGTATTATAAACTTTATGCCGCGGAGAAGGTGGCAGAAACGCTTGGGGATGTGCTTGGGGTTGAAATAGAAGCGGTTCTTGCCTGATGGTGTGGCGAATATATTGTTGGAGAAATATATAAGATATGGGGGATGAAGATATGAAAAAGAAATTAATGGGGTTGATTATATGTTTAATAGGATTCGGGATGGGCTTTCTGTCCTTACTGTATTCCAATGAGGCTGTGCAGTCCCTGGAAGAATGTACGCGAAAAGTAGTTAATCCAAGCATAAAAGATAAAAAGGACTGGATATTTTCCTCAATTGGGAATATAGGAACCGTTGGCTTCGATGCAGTTTTATGTGATCAGTGAAATGAACTGGTCGGGAAATCAGGAAGTAGCACAGTGGAAGTATTATTCAAATGGTGACTTTATAGACCTGGATGATACAGAACTCAGAACCAAACTGCTGGTTGCAAAAAATGCTGAAAATATAAACTGGCAGTTATAGGATAAAAAAGTGAGTATGTTTTGGATATTGTTACTGTTGTTAACTTTCTAAAAAATTTCCCCTCAAAATTTTTATTTTTCCTCTTGATTTTTCAAATCAAAAGGAGTATATATATTGTATCAAATAAATAGACGAAATGAACAAAGGTGTTCCAAATCATTGGGACACCTTTCTTTTTTTGTTTTATCAGAAGAAAGGAAGTACAAAATTATGATGAACAAAATTTCAGCCGTATTCGGTTCACACGTTTTCTCCGATCAGGTTATGAGAGAGCGTCTTCCAAAAGCAGTTTATAAATCCTTGAAGAACACAATCGATAAGGGCGAACCTCTTGATACATCTATTGCAGATTCTGTTGCAGCAGCAATGAAGGAATGGGCAATGGAACTTGGCGCAACACACTATACTCACTGGTTCCAGCCACTGACAGAGACAACAGCCGAGAAGCATGATTCATTCGTAAGTACAGTAGGCGATGGCGGAGTTATTCTTCAGTTCACAGGTAAAGAGCTGATCAAATCCGAGCCGGATGCTTCATCCTTCCCTTCTGGTGGACTTCGTGAGACATGCGCGGCCAGAGGATATACAGCATGGGATTGTACCTCACCGGCATTTGTAAAAACAACAGATGCAGGAACCTGTATCCTTTGCATCCCAGCAGCATTCACATCATATACAGGTGAGTCACTTGACTACAAGACACCACTTCTTCGTTCCATGGATGCAATCAGCAAGGAAGCTTTAAAGGCACTTGCATTATTTGGAAATACATCAGCAAAGAAGGTTACAGCTTCTGTTGGTCCTGAGCAGGAATACTTCCTGATCGATAAGAAGAAATTCGCCAAGAGAACAGACCTGAAGCTTTGTGGACGTACCTTATTCGGTGCGATGCCTCCAAAAGGACAGGAGCTTGACGATCAGTATTTTGCAGCGATCAAAGATAAGGTTGCATCATACATGACCGAGTTAAATGAAGAATTATGGAAATACGGTATTCTTGCTAAGACACAGCACAACGAAGTTGCACCTGCTCAGCATGAGTTAGCACCTATTTTCTCAACAACAAATATAGCAACCGATCAGAACCATCTGGTTATGGCTACGATGAAGAAGATCGCAGCAAAGCATGATCTGGAATGTGTTCTTCACGAGAAACCATTTGCAGGTGTCAATGGTTCCGGTAAACATAACAACTGGTCAATTTCAACAGATGAGGGCGAGAACCTGATCGATCCTGGTAAACATCCGGAGACAAACCTTCAGTTCCAGTTCTTCCTTGCAGCCGTTCTTGCAGCCGTTGATAACAATGCAGAGTTGTTAAGACTGTCCGCATCATCCGCAGGAAATGACCACAGACTTGGAGCAAATGAAGCACCTCCAGCAATTATTTCGGCATTCCTTGGTGAACAGCTTGAATCCATTGTTAAGCAGATCATCGAGAAAGGGGAAGCTACAGAATCACCAAAGGGCAAGACTTATGTATCCGGTGCATCCACACTTCCTACATTTACAATGGATGCTACAGATAGAAACAGAACATCACCATTTGCATTTACAGGTAACAAATTCGAGTTCCGTATGGTAGGTTCTACACAGTCCATCGCATTCCCAATGATGGTATTAAATACGATCGTTGCAGATCAGTTAAAGAAGATGACTGACGAACTGGAGGGTGCAGAAGATTTCGAGACAGCATGTAAGGCATTGATCAGAAAGACTCTGACAGAGCATCAGAAGATCATTTTCAACGGAAATGGTTATTCAGATGAATGGATCGCAGAAGCTGAGAAACGTGGACTTCCAAATATCAAATGTATGGTAGATGCAGTTCCATATCTGGCAGCAGATAAGAGCGTTAAGATCTTTGAAGGCCTTGGCGTTATGGATAAAGCAGAGTTATCAGCCAGAGCAGAAGTTATGCTTGAGAATTACGCAAAGAAGATCAACATTGAGGCACTCACAATGATCGAGATGTCAAATGAAGAGATCATCCCAGCAGTTATGGAATATCAGGCAGAGCTTGCAAAGGGCGCTGCTGAGATCAAAGCTCTTGGTATCGAGCCAAGCGTACAGGTATCTCTGTTGAATACAATCTCTGATAAGCTTGCAGAACTGAAGACAGCAACTGTAAAACTGGAAGAGCTTGTTGCAAAAGCTGCTGATTACGAAGATGATATCGAAGCATGGGCAAAATACTATCACAACGTAGTATTTGCAGCATTTGATTCTGTAAGAACACCTGCTGACGAATTGGAAAAAGAACTTCCAAAGACAGCATGGCCATTCCCTACATACGAGCAGTTATTATTCGAGCAGTAAGATCAAATACAGTAAATGTTTATTACAACCTAAAATAGTCAAAGGGCATCTCGTTTTCTATAATAGAAGGCGGGGTGCTTTTTTACTTTGAGCCATTGTCGTATGGAATCACTGTACGGATATCATAAAAGCTATGGTCGAAACCCCGTTTTTCTGGTATTATAAAAAGATGTGATGTGTAATATTGATCAAATATAAAAGAATCAGGAGTTTGATTTGAAGAATTTATATATAGCAGAAAAACCAAGTGTTGCAAGGCAGTTTGCAGATGTGCTTGGTGTAAAAGGAAATGCCGGAGCGGGCTATCTGGAATCGGAAGATTCTGTTGTGACCTGGTGTGTGGGACATCTGATCACGATGAGCTATCCGGATGCCTATGACGAGAAATTAAGAAAATGGGATCTGGCTACGATTCCTTTTATTCCGACAGAATTCAAATATGAAGTGATACCGGATGTCAGCAAGCAGTTCAAGATCGTAGCAGGGCTGTTGAACCGGGATGATGTAGGCTGTATCTATGTCTGCACCGACTCAGGACGTGAGGGAGAATACATCTATCGTCTGGTGGATCAGATGGCAAAGGTTGGAAATAAAGAGAAGCGGAGAGTCTGGATCGACTCCCAGACAGAGGAAGAGATCCTGCGTGGGATCCGGGAAGCCAAGCCGCTTTCAGAATATGATTCGCTTAGTGATGCCGCATATCTTCGTGCAAAAGAAGATTATCTGATGGGTATTAATTTCTCCAGAGCCTTATCGTTAAAATACAGCTATGTGATAAAAAAATATCTGAAACTGGACAAATGTGTGATTGCGGTTGGACGTGTTATGACTTGTGTTCTTGGCATTATCGTGAAGCGGGAACGGGAGATTCGTGAATTTGTAAAGACACCATTTTACCGTGTTGTTGGTACGGTAAATGTTGCCGGGCAGACATTTGAGGCAGAATGGAAAGCAGTAAAGGATACACCGTATTTTAATTCACCGCTTCTGTATAAAGAAAATGGTTTCAAGCAGAAGAAGGATGCAGAAGATCTGGTAAAAAAACTGTCGGCAAATGGAATGGAAGCCACGCTTGTTGCAAGTGAGAAGAAGAAAGAAAAGAAGGCTCCGCCAATGCTTTATAACCTTGCCGAGTTGCAGAATGACTGTTCTTCCCTCTTTAAGATCAGCCCGTCCGACACCTTAAAGATCGTGCAGGAGTTATACGAGAAGAAGCTGGTGACATATCCGAGAACGGATGCCAGAGTGTTGTCAACGGCTGTGGCAAAGGAAATTTATAAGAACATATCCGGCCTGAAACGCTATACGCCGATGGCTGCCTATGCCGATGAGGTTCTTAACATGGGAAGCTATAAGACGATCGCAAAGACCAAGTATGTAAATGATAAACAGATCACAGACCATTATGCGATCATTCCGACCGGACAGGGCATGGGTGCGTTAAGGGGCTTGTCTGAGATCGCGGCAAATGTGTATGAGATTATTTGCAGACGATTCTTAAGCATCTTTTATCCGGCAGCAGAATATCAGAAGCTTTCAATGACACTGGCAAAGCAGGATGAATTCTTATTTGCCAATTTTAAATATATGTTAAAAGAAGGTTACCTGAAGGTTGCCACGAACCGCTTTGCAAGGAAAAAGGATGATACAAAGTACAGCCCGGAATTCATCGAGACGATCGGACATTTGAAAAAGGGAGATATTCTTTCACTTGACAAATTCGAGATCAAAGAGGGTGAGACTTCACCCCCGAAACGCTACAATTCCGGTACGCTTATCCTGACGATGGAAAATGCCGGACAGTTTATCGAGGATGAGGAGCTTCGTGAGCAGATCAAGGGCGCAGGTATTGGAACCAGTGCGACCAGAGATGGAATTATCACCAAGCTTGTAAATAACAAATACATTGCGCTGAATAAGAAAACGCAGATTGTAACACCGACATTTCTCGGCGAGATCATTTATGATGTTGTTTATTATTCGATCAATGGACTGCTTCGGGCGGATTTGACAGCAAGCTGGGAAAAAGGCTTGTGTGGTGTCGCTGATGGTTCGATCACGAAAGAAGAATATACAGACAAGATGAACACCTTTGTGATCAAATATACAAATCTGGTAAAGGGAATCAGCAATCAGAACCAGATTACAACAGTATTTGACAGAACAAGGGTATATTATAAAAAATAACCTTGAACATAGTTGCTTAATAGAAAGAATTATCCTTTGTGGATAGATGATTGCTTTTTAGAAAAGAATTATTCTTTGTGGATAAATGATTGTTTTTTAGATAAAAATTGTCCTTTGCGGGCGAATGATTGTTTTCTATTAAATTCTGAAAAAGATAGTGAGGTATAAGAAAATGAATAATGAAACAGTAAAACAGGTAACGATCAAAGAATTATATGATCTGACAGAGACAGCAGCAAAGCCATTGCTTGAAAGCGTTACATATCCGTGGGAAGCGCTTCCGAAGATCAAGGACTTTATCATTGAACTTGGAAACAGCTTAGATCCGGAAGAGTATGAGAAACGTGGTGAAAATATCTGGATTCATAAATCAGCAACTGTATTTGATTCTGCTTATATTGCAGGCCCATGTATTATTGGAAAAGATACAGAGGTCAGACAGTGTGCATTTATTCGTGGAAGTGCTTTAGTGGGAGATAACTGCGTTGTTGGTAACTCCACAGAGTTAAAGAATGTCATTATCTTTAATAATGTGCAGGTTCCACATTATAACTATGTAGGTGATTCGATCCTTGGCTTCCATTCTCATATGGGAGCAGGTAGCATTACCTCTAATGTCAAGTCAGACAAAACACTGGTGCATGTCAAAGGTGCGGACTTCGATATTGCAACCGGCATGAAGAAATTTGGCGCAATGCTCGGCGATTATGTAGAGGTTGGTTGTAACAGCGTTTTAAATCCGGGAACTGTGATCGGCTCACATTCAAACATCTACCCATTGTCCCGTGTCAGAGGTTATGTGCCATCAAACAGCATCTACAAAGACCGGAACGACATCGTAACCAAACATTAGTCGCTAGCCTTTACGTTATGGTATAAGGACGAGAATGTGATGTAGATATCTTTTATTTTCCGGGCGTTTTCACTCTATTCTCACGTAGCGGTTCTAAACTCATCGCTTATGCGATTCGTTAAGTACCGACGTGAGAAAAGGCCGTCAAATAAAAATATCTACACACATTCTCTGTCTTTGATATCAAAGCTGCGTACCGGCTACACCTATCATCCTTCTATATTGTGGTAAGCATATAAAGAAATATTTGGCTATGCGATTTATGATTGAAAGGCAGCGCAGCCAAGGCTGGGACAATAGTGTGCTAGTGTACAAAAAACTGACATACAGAAATGTTATATAACGCATCTTGGTATAGAAGCACAAATCACCTGAGTAGAATGTCCTTATGTAGCAGACCTGTCCGAGCGTCGGTACTTGGACAGCGTAGTTTGCTGTCCTATGTACCGTTACGCCGAGGATAGAGCGAGAGCGTTCTGCGAAATAAGGAGCATACTATTCAGGTGATTGTACGGTAACAAGGCATATATCGTTCGATTTCATTGAACCACAGCCTTGGCAAGCGCCTCTTTGATGGCGTTGATCAGCAGCATCGAGGTATACTTGGTATCGCCGGAAACGGTGAGGTCGTCAACGGATGACACATACTGCAGGTCGGTGTTGATCGCCTCTAAAGAAGACGACAGGAGCGGATACATGGTGGTGACACTTTCGTCCAGATTGGAGAGCGCAACATCCCGGATAGAATGTTCATCAACCGTAACCATAACAGACAGAGTAGATTCGCCAAGCGTGATAGTAGAATCATATGTACCGGGGTTATAAGAAGGCTCCGTTGTTTCGGAAGCGGTATTCGAAGAAGCAGTTTCTGAAACGGTGGCAGGTTTTTTGAACATGATCGTCAGTATGATGATAAACAGGGCGACAAGTCCGAGAAAAATAACCGTGTATATGATTTCTTTAGATTTTAAAACGATAAGCTTTGTGGATGCCATATAAATATTCCCCTCATTTATTATTACTATATTGTATTCACGGAGAAAACAAAATATAACCAAAGAACAGATGGTTAGTAAAACAATATTGAAGTAAATATGGCTTAGCAAAGAGAGAGTCAGAAAAAGAGTATTGCTTGACAGATGAGTGAAAGGAGACCGTTATGTCAGTTCGATTCTTACTTGGAGCATCCGGATCAGGAAAATCCAGACAGATTTACAATGAAATCATTCAGGCATCGATAAAAGAACCGGAGCGGAATTTTTATCTGATCGTGCCGGAACAGTATACGATGGAAGCACAGAGAGAACTGGTCACAATGCATCCGGCCGGAGGCATGATGAACATTGATGCGATCGGCATGAACCGGCTGGCATATCGTGTATTTGATGAACTGGGGATCAGCACCGGACAGGTGCTGGAAGACTTTGGAAAAAGTATGCTGATCAAGAAGATCTTATGTGAACAGCAGGACACCTTACAGGTATATGGAAGCTATTACGACAAGCTTGGATTTGTGGATGAGATGAAATCCATGATGTCGGAGATCTTTCAGTATAATATCAAGCAGGATACGATCGATGAGATCATGGAGCAGATTTCGGAGGATAGCGTTGTTGCAGGTAAAATGCAGGATATCAGACACATTTACGAAGAATTTGAAGCATTTGCAGGTGAACGCTATATTGTGGCAGAACAGTTGGTGGAACTGTTGACCAGACATGTTGGCCAGTCTAAACTTGTGTGTGGCAGTTCGCTGTATTTTGATGGGTTTACCGGATTTACGCCGGTACAGCTTGAACTTGTTGAGAAGTTGATGACCTGTGCGGATGATCTGACCTTTTCCTTTACATTAGATGACAGAGATCAGAAATATGAGCATATAAAAGACTACGAATTATTCTATCTGACAAAGACTACGATAAAGAAATTAACAGAAGCGGCAGCAGCCGCTGGTGTGGAGATTGAGTCTCCGGTCGTTCTGCCTGGAACAATCAACTATCGTCTGGGGGAGAACCGAGAACTGTTTTTCCTGGAGCGGAATTTGTTCCGTAGTCCGTATCAGAAATGGAAGCAGCCATTAGAGCGGATCCATCTGACAGCGACAGGAGATGCGCAGGACGAGATCGTATTTGTCGCATCTACGATAAGGAGGCTCGTGCGGGAGAAAGGATACCGTTATAAGGATATCGCGATCGTAGCGGGAGATCTGGAACAGGCATCCCACATCTATGAACGGGTGATGGATGAATATGAGATCCCTGTATTTATCGATGCAAATGCCTGCCTGAAAGCAAATCCATGTGCGGAAACGATCCGAAGTGTACTGGCGGTTCTGGCAGATGATTTCTCCTATGACAGTGTGTTCCGGTTCTTAAAAGCGGGTATGACAGATCTGTCCTTTGAGGATATAGAGCTTCTGGAAAATTATGCATTAAAGCGTGGTGTCCGTGGCTACAGCAGATGGAACCGGGCAGTATCTGAAAACTATGAGAAGACCTCTCCGGTAAATATAGAAGAGATCCGTCAGGCATTTATGAAGATGTTTGGGGATATCCGTAAGGTCTTTGCAGATAAAAAGGCAGTCACAAAAGATTATGTGGAAGCCCTTTATGACTTTCTGCTTCAGATTCATATGTATGAGAAGTTAGAAGCCAGAAAGAATGAATTATATGAAGAAAACCGGATCAATGAAGGAGATGCTTATGGTCAGATCTTTGAGAAAACGGTCCGGTTATTTGATAAGATAGCGGAACTCTTAGGCGATACAAAGATGAGCGTGAAAGAGTTTTATGAGATCGTGGATACCGGACTTTCAGATATTGAAGTCGGTGTTGTACCGCCTACGGTTGATCGGGTGTTGATCGGAGATATCACAAGGTCAAGATTAAATCATATAAAGGTGTTATTCTTTACATCGGTCAATGATGGAATCGTGCCAAAAGCACCGAAAAAGGGAAGAATCCTAAGTGACAGAGACCGGGATATTTTGTTAGACTGCGGCCTGGAGCTTGCTCCATCCGACAAACAGAACAGCTATATCGAGCAGTTTTATATTTATACGATACTGACGAAACCATCCGATTATCTGTATATATCGTATCATAAATTAAGCGCATCACTTGAAAGCATGCGTCCGTCTTATCTGCTTGGAAGGATCAGCAGCATTTTTCCGTCCCTTCAGGCAGAAGAGTATGATGCTGCTTCCTGTATGCCGGATACCGTCAACCGTTCATTAAGACGGATTCTCCGTGCAGAGGATAGCGAAGATGCAGAGAGCCGGATACTGACAAGAATCTTGACAGAAAAGGGATTTGCCGGAGAATTGACAGCCATTTATAAAGGCAGAACATACAGAAACGTGGCAGAACAGCTTCCACCGGAGACGATCGCCCTGTTATATGGCAGATATCTGCATGCATCAGTATCGAAGCTTGAATTATATGCCAGATGCGGATTTGCATATTTCTTAAAATATGGTCTGCGTCTAAAAGAGCGGGAAATGTATCAGGTCGATGTCAGAAATGTCGGAGTTATCCTTCACAGTGTAATGGAAGGACTGTTTAAGCAGGTAAGAGACACCAGAAATAATGACTGGGAGAATTTTCCGGAAGATGAAAGAATGCTGATGGTCACGGAGCTTGTAAATCGTGCAGCGGAGGAATCGGCAGGAGATTTCTTTGAAGATAATGCAAGAAATGCCTACATGCTTCAGATGATCGAACGTATGGCACAGACATCCGCCGGTATGTTACAGAAGCATATAAGACTTGGCAGCATGAAGCCTGGAATGCTGGAAAAGACCTTTGATTCCGCAAAGGATGAAGTGGGTTCCTATCTGTTTGAGCTTCCAAATCAGATCCAGATGAGCATCAATGGTAAGATCGACCGTGTGGATGTGGAAGAAGAGGATGGAACCGTTTATATCAAGGTGATCGACTACAAATCATCTGCCAGAAAACTCAGTCTGGAGGAGATACTGAATGGAGAACAGCTTCAGCTTGTGACCTATTCTGCGATCGCATATGAGATTGAAAAAATGATCTATCCCGATAAGAATATTCAGATCGCCGGTTTATTATATTACAGCTTTGATGATCCGGTGATCGAGATTGAATCTTCGGAGATTGATACCGATACAGAGCAGCCGGAATTCTCGGATCAGGAGAAATTAGACGCTGAGAGAATGGAGAAAATGAAGCTGCAGGGATTTGTCAATGAATCACCTGCCGTGATACAGAAGATGGATCATACCTGCAATCAGTCACTTCCGGTAAAACTTGATAAAAATGGTGACATCAAGAAAAGTGAGAATGTGGTATCGGCAGACCAGATCCGGACGATCATGGAATTGACGAGAGAGAATATAGAAGAACTTGGAAGTCAGATCGCAGAGGGAAAGATCGCGATCGAGCCATATAAGAATAAGAGCAATACAGGCTGTGATTATTGTGAGTTTAAGAATATCTGTCATTTTGATGTTAAGAATGGCGGAAATCAATATCGCAGACCGGATAACGAGAAGCTTAAGCGGTACAGGGAGGAGTAGCAGAGATGGGTATTTCATGGACAGATGAACAGAAATCAGTCATTAATTCCAGACATGGTAATCTTCTGGTATCTGCTGCGGCAGGCTCCGGTAAGACGGCTGTCCTTGTAGAACGGATTCTTGAGATGGTCATGGGAGTTGATGCGGATGGCAATAAGGCAGAGGAGAAAATCGATATTGATGAGGTTCTGGTTGTAACATTTACTAGAGCTGCGGCTGCCCAGATGAAAGAGAAGATTGCCGATAAGCTTGAGCAGGCAGCCGAAGATCATCCGGAGGATGAGCATATCGTTAAGCAGTTATCCCTGCTGCCACGGGCAGATATTATGACGATCGACAGCTTCTGCCTTGGAATCGTAAAAGACTATTTTCAGATGATCGGGATCGATTCCTCTTTTGATATAGCAGATAATGCAGAGATGGATCTGATCAAGAATGATATATTGGATGAAGTATTAGAACAGAAATATCAGGAAGCATCCGATGAATTTATCGGACTGGTAGACAGCTTTGCGAGAAAAGAATCGGATGAGAAGATCCGGGAGCTGGTCTATCAGATCTACCGGGTTGCTTCCGGTTATCCGAAGCCGGAACGTTGGATAAATGAAGCAGAAACAGCACTTGAAGTATCAACAAAGGAAGAACTGTATACCTTAAAATGGTATCGGGATTATATGCAGATCGTAGCAGACACGCTTGATTCAGCGATCGGTCAGGCAGAACAGTGCTTAGAGATTGCAGGTGAAGCAGATGGTCCTGCAGGTTATGATCCTATTATACGCTTGGATCTGGAATTACTGCGGAATCTGAGACAGGCCGAGGATATGGATGAGGCATATAAACGGGTTTCCAAATTTTCCAATCTGAAGCGTATCGCAGCCTGTGATCCGGAGAAACAGCAGTATGTAAAGACGACTATGCAGACCTATCGTGGGAGTGTAAAGGACATGATGGCATTGTTCCGTCCGACAGGTGTCATACTTTCAGAATGTGCGATGATGAAAGGACCATTGTCAGCTTTATTATCCCTGACACGTTCCTATATGGAGCGGTTAAAGGAAGAAAAGCTCGACAGGAATTTGTATGAATTCCGTGATATTTCAGAATTTGCCTATGACATCCTGTGTGCAGGAACGGATGAGAATGGCTGTGTGATTCCATCGGAAGCAGGAAAGACGGTTGCCAGACGGTATCGTGAGATCCTGATCGATGAATATCAGGACAGCAACTTTTTACAGGAAGATATCTTAAATTGTGTGACAGGTCACGGAGAAGATCGGAAGAATATGTTTATGGTGGGGGATATCAAGCAGAGTATCTACCGTTTTCGTATGGCAAGACCGGATCTGTTCCTGAATAAATATAATACATATTCTGACCGGGAAGATGCAGAAGATCAGAAGATCCTGCTTTCGAATAATTTCCGAAGTGCAGGAAAGGTGATTGATACGATCAACCAGATCTTTGAACCGTTGATGTCAGAGAATCTGGGCGGGATCGATTATGATGAATCGGCAAAGCTGCATATCGGAAGACAAGACAAGAATAATATGGGGTATGGATCCGAGATCCTGATCGTAAGGAATGATTGCGCAGATTCGGAGAAATCCCAGCCGGAAGAGATACGGTCGTTAACAAATGTGGATATAGAGGCACGGATGATCGCAGATGAGATCTATGAGTTAGTGAAGGGTGATAAACCACTTTATATTCCGGATGGAGATAACGGAGAGACCAGAAGGGTTTCTTACCGGGATATTGCCGTATTGATGCGAAGTGTGAAGAAGAATGCAAAAGCCTTTGAGGAAGCATTTGCGGAGCGTGGGATTCCATTATTTGTAGAGAGCGAGAGTGGATATTTTGATGCGATCGAGATCAGTACCCTGCTTGATATGCTAGCGGTGATCGATAATTCCCATCAGGATTATGCACTTGCAGCAGTCCTTCGTTCCCCGCTTGCAGGTGTAAAGGAACAGGAGCTTGCAGAGATTGTAGGTATCTATGACCGGGACTTTAAGGATCATGAGAAGAATCTGGCGCGGACGGCGAGTTTTTATCAGAAGGTCTGTTATTATGCAGAAAAGCCGGACTCAGAAGCTTCAGAGGAGCTTCGACAGTTTCTTCGTATGCTGGATAGCTGGAAGGCAGATAAAAACTATATGAGTATCAGTGAACTGCTTCATTCGATATTGGAGCAGACTGGATATTATTGGTTTGTTGGCGCGATGCAGTCGGGAAAACGAAGACAGGCAAATATCGATATGCTGATCCAGAAAGCGGATACCTATGAGGACAGCAGTTTTCGTGGACTGTTTAATTTCCTGCGTTACATGGACCGGCTGAAGACGAATGATCTGGATTTTGCAGAAGCGTCGGTGCTTGGAGATGATGACGATTCTGTTGTGATGATGACGATGCATAAGAGCAAGGGACTGGAATTTCCGGTTGTATTTGTCAGTGGACTGGCAAATCGTTTTTCGAATCTGGATGCCTTATCTCCGGTGACGGTAAATGCAGACAGCTATCTGGCAGGTTATGCGATCGACCGGAAGAACCGTGCGAAGAAGAAAACATTTGCAAGAGCGGCCATGCTCAGTGTCATGAATGCAGAGAAGCTGGCGGAGGAGATCCGTATCTTATATGTTGCCCTGTCAAGAGCAAAAGAGAAGTTATATATGACAGCGGCGGTAAAAGACCCCGGAGCGGAAAAGGCAGTCTTTGATTATCCGCTGCAGACTGATTTTCTTATTGAAGCGTCCGGACAGATGCGGATGGAGCTTCCATATATCACCAGAATGGAAGCCGGCTGTTTTATGGACTGGATCTTATCGGCGTTATCTATGCATATCGTATCAGAAGATATTGTATGCAGAAAGGATACTTATGCAACCTGGGTACTTGCAAAGACCGGCTATCAGAATCAGATACTTGCCGGAACAAAAACAGATATGTCAGAAGAAAATGCTGTACAGACAGAGAATGAAACAGAGAATAAATCTAAGAGCATGATTGCACAGGAAGATCGTCAGTTATATGAAAAGTATAAGGAACTTTTAGATTATACCTACCCGTATAAAACAGAGCAGGCAGTAAAAAATAAGATGTCCGTTACAGAGATCAAACGACTGGCACACCGCGGAGAGGAGAATCCGGGATCTGACCTGTATCAGCCGCCTGTGACAGAAGCAGAGCTTACAATACCGGTGCTTCATTCCCGCATGAAGGAGGAGCCTGTAAAAGGAAATGAGATGGGTACTGTGATCCATAAGATCATGGAGCTTATTGATTTTACAAGAAACAGCATGGATGAGATCAGAGAGCAGATCCGGTCATTTTTTGATCATGGATATCTGGAAGAACGGTACAGAGAGCATGTCCGTGCAGATAAGATTTATAACATGGTCAACAGTCCGCTAGGAATCCGTATGGCAGAAGCACAGAAGAACCATACCTTATACCGGGAGCAGCAGTTTTATATCGGCATGAAGCCGGAAGATATATCACCTGAGTATAAAGACAGCAAGGATATGGTCGTGGTTCAGGGAGTGATCGATGCCTATTTTCTGGAAGGAGATCAGGTGGTTTTAATGGACTACAAGACAGATCGGGTGGATCAGATATCGGATCTGGTCAGCCGTTATCATGTGCAGCTTGATATGTATGCAAAGACGATACATCAGCTTACCGGAAGAATGGTAACAGAGAAGATCATCTATGCCTTTCATTTTGATGACAGTATCAACTTATAAACAGTAAAATGTCCACGGACAATCATTTAAAGAAGATGGCAGCCTGTTACTATGCAGAGTATTTTCAGGCTGCCTTTGGTATATTTGTATTGTAAAGAGATTAGGTGCTTGGTATAATTAAAACCAAATGGAAAGAAGTATTTTGATAAATGACAGACCAGATAGAAACGATGGTGTGACAGATAAGAACCGGGAGAAGATAAAGAATGATAATAGCCAATAACTTAAAGAAAATTTACGGTAAAGATTTTGTGTCCGTAAACAATTTAAGCTTTCATATTAAGAAAGGTGAGATCGTCGGATTCGTAGGGCAGAATGGTGCGGGGAAGACGACAACGATCAAGATGCTGACAGGCATATTAAATCCGACAGAGGGCAGAGTTCAGATCAATGGTCATGATATCCGGAAAGATCCACTTGAGGCAAAACAGTCGATCGGATATATTGCAGATAATCCTGATATCTTTTTACGGTTGACAGGACTGGAATATGTGAATTTCATTGCAGATATTTATGGTGTATCAGAGACTGACCGTAAGAAGCGGTTAGAGGAAATGGCTGGGCGTTTTGGTATGGAAGACAGCTTAAATAAACAAATGGTCAGCTATTCGCATGGTATGCGCCAGAAAATGATGGTAATAGGCGCATTAGTACATAAACCACCGGTCTGGATCTTAGATGAACCGATGACCGGATTGGATCCGAATGCGGCATATGAATTAAAGAAGATGATGCGGGAGCATGCGGATGAAGGTAACTGCGTATTTTTCTCAACGCATGTTCTGGAAGTTGCAGAGAAATTGTGTGATAATATCATCATGATCAAGAAAGGTCATGATATCTATCAGGGAACGCTGGATGATCTGGTTGCCGCACATAAGAATAAGTCACTGGAAGATATATTTATAGAAATGACACATGAGGAATAGAGTGCTTATGAAGAATTTTTTGTATTTGACCAGAGTAATGGCAAAGGATACAGAGATGACGATGCCGGACACCGGAGAAAAAGCGAAGGTATATAAGACACTTGGTTCACTTGCGATGTTCTGTATCATGGTTCCCTGTTGTCTGGTCGTTGGATTTATTGTATATATTATGACAGAAGCACTGATAGAAGCCGGAGGAATGACCGAAGGTGTAGAGCTGATCATACAGTTGATGTCCGTATTTGGCATGATCTTTTCGGTGATGGTACTGTTTAATGTACTGTTTTTTTCATCGGATCTGGATCATCTGCTTCCACTTCCGGTAAAGCCGGGTGAGATCGTAGCAGCCAAATTTGTAAATGCATATATCGCAGAGAGTGTTATGGAGTTTATGGTTTTATTCAGTGGCTTTGTAGGCTACTTCATAGCTGCCGGATTTAAGCCGGTATCTGCACTGACTGCATTGGTCGGAGTTGCACTGCTTCCGATCCTTCCGCTTGTATATTGCGGTATTTTCGCCTTACTTTGTATGGCATTTTTAAGCCGGATAAAACTGTTTCGGAATGTAGATGTCATGACAGGACTGGTAACCGTTATTTTCCTCGGACTCTTTTTATTATCGTTTATTCAGATGGACAGCATCAATATTAACAATTATATTGATGGTCTGATGAATCATAACAATATGTTTACAGTGATCATGGGAAAGATATTCTTTACGGTTCCTGTATTCTTAAAAGCGCTTGAAACGAACAATATTGCATATTTCCTGCTGTTCATTCTGCTAAATGTGATTATGGCAGGACTGTTGTTCTTTCTTGGAAGCAAGCTGTATCTGCGTGGTGTATATCTGGTTTCATCTGTCGGAAAAGCAGAGAAGAAAGAAGATGTGGTTTCTGATGCGGCATATGCGAAAAAAAGTATTCACAAAGCATATTTTCTGAAGGAATGTAAGATACTATACCGGACACCGGCATATCGCAAATATTGTGTAATGGTAAATATTATATGGCCGGTTCTTGCGGTGGCATTGTTTGTTCTGCCTGCAACAAAGAACTTCATGACTTCATTTGAGAATCTGCTTTCCAAAGGTTTTGTAGCATCCGATCTGATCGCATTATTGCTGGTGCTGATCGTTTCCTTCTTTGCAACAGCAATGAACAGTATCGCATCAACCTCATTTACAAGAGAGGGAGAGCATTTCAGCTTTATCAAATATGTACCGGTCAGCTATCGGACACAGATTGGGATCAAAGCAGGTGTCAGTCTGGTATATAGCGGAATTACGGTTATAATTACGATTATCGTATTATGTGTCTGTATGCATATCAGTGTGCCGACAGCAATTTATTTTATTATTATTGCGTTATTGTCGGTTATGTGTTGTACTTATATCGGCCTTTGGTTGGACGCAACACATCCGAAATTAAATTGGGAAGATGAATATGGAGCGCTCAGAGGCAATTTGAATGCGTTCTTTAATATGGCGATTGCAATTCTGGTATCCATGATCCTATGTGGAATCGGTTTTTGTTTATTTAAGTTTACAAGGATGGATTCTTTTATGATCTTTGCAATCTATCTGGTAATTCTCGGACTTGTGACATACAGGATCCGCAGAAATGCCATTATATATATAAAAAAGAGTATAAGCAATGACTTATATGTTTAGGAGGCATAAAAATGAAAGATAAAAATGCATGGAACAGTTATGACAAGGAAGAACTTGCAAAGCTGGAAAAATTATGTAAAGCTTATCGTGAATTTCTGGATGCAGGAAAAACGGAGCGGGAATGTGTAAAAGAGATCGTAAAACAGGTAAAAAAAGCCGGATATGAAGATATTCAGGATGTAATCAAAGAAGGCAGGAAGCTGACAAAAGGTTCAAAGGTATATGCGGTATGGATGAATAAGACCGTAGCGCTATTTAACATCGGTAAGAAGAATATCGAAAAGGGTATGAATATTCTTGGCGCACATATTGATTCCCCACGCATGGATATCAAACAGATCCCATTATATGAGAAAGAGGGATTTGCTTATCTGGATACGCATTATTATGGTGGAATCAAGAAGTATCAGTGGGTAACTTTACCACTTGCTATCCATGGTGTAGTTGCCAAGACAGGCGGAGAAGTTGTAGAGGTAAACATTGGGGAAGACAAGAATGATCCTGTATTTTGTGTTACCGATCTGCTGATCCATCTTGCCGGTACCCAGATGGAAAAAAAGGCAAATAAGGTCATCGAAGGAGAAGAGTTGGATATCTTATTTGCAAGTAAGCCGTTAAAGGGAAAAGAAAAAGAAGCAGTAAAGGAACAGGTACTTGCACTTCTGAAGAAGAAATATGGAATGAAGGAAGAGGATTTCATTTCAGCAGAGCTTGAGATCGTCCCGGCAGGAAAGGCAAGAAACTGTGGAATCGATGAGAGTATGGTCATGGCATACGGACAGGATGACAGAGTATGTGCATATACATCTATGGTTGCGATGTTGGAAGCAGAAGATGTAGAAAAGACGACCTGTTGTCTGTTGACAGATAAAGAGGAGATCGGAAGCGTGGGGGCAACCGGAATGCAGTCTCATTTCTTTGAGAATACAGTCGCTGAGATCATGAATGCAATGGGCTGTTATAATGAACTGGCACTCAGAAGATGTCTGGCATCCTCCAGAATGTTATCCTCTGACGTATCTGCAGGCTATGATCCAACCTTTGCAAGTGCATTTGACAAGAAGAATGCAGCTATCTTTGGTGAAGGTATGGTATTTAACAAGTTTACAGGTGCAAGAGGCAAATCCGGTTCCAACGATGCAAATGCAGAATATCTCGCAGCTATCCGTAAGGTGATGGATGATGCAGGAGTATACTATCAGACAGCAGAGCTTGGTAAAGTAGATGTTGGCGGTGGCGGTACGATCGCTTATATCTTATCATTATATGGAATGGAAGTTGTGGACTGTGGTGTGGCAGTATTAAACATGCATGCTCCATGGGAGATCACCTCCAAAGCGGATATTTACGAAACTAAAAAAGGATATGTAGCATTTTTATTAGGTGCATAAGAAAACTATGAAGCAGTTACATTCAAAAATCAGAATGATTATTTTAATAGCAGCAGCCGTGATGATACTTTTTTCACCACGGCTAGTTGTGTCTGCCGGAGAGAATTTTACCTCTGATTACAGTCAGACAGAGTATACAGAAGAAGATGGATTTGAGAGTGGTGAGGCGAATTGTATAGTCCAGTCTTCCAGTGGATATATATGGATTGGAACGGATAGTGGTCTGTATCGATATGACGGAAGTGAATTCCGTAAATTTACACTTGGTGAAGATGAAGGAAGCAATGCTTATTCTGTAAACAGTATTTTATCAACATCTTCCGGTGAGTTATATGTTGGAACAGAAAATTATGGCTTGTTTGTCTATGATAAAGGCAAATTTTTTCGTGTAACAAATCCATCCGATGCAGAGATAACAACGATCCATAGTATGTATGAAGATGAAGAGGGTAAGATATGGCTGGCAACATCTTCAGGTATTTATTATTATTCAGACGGAGATATGACATTAGTTGCTGATGAAGATATCGTATATCCGGATGTGACTGCAATCGGCGGATACAAATCTTATGTGTATGCGATAGTAAACAGTGATACGATTGTCAATATTAAAAATAATGAGATCGTCAGTAAGACAAATAAGGCGGCATATACTGAAGAAGATCTGAACAGCCTGTATGTGGATTCGGATGGAAATCGCTATATTGGTACGGTTGGGCATACGATTGTTCGTTTAACGACGAATAAAGATTTTACCCTGATTTCAACAGCTGCCCTCAGTGGTATCAATAAGCTTGGCTTATATGGAGACAGATTCTGGGTGCTTGCGGATGATGGTATAGGTTACATAAATCAGGACGGCGGTATACAATATGTGACCGGGCTTGCGTTTAATGAATCGATGAGTGATATTCTGGTAGACTTTGAAGGTAATTATTGGATGACCTCTTATCGAAAAGGACTACTGTTTCTCGGTCGAAGCAAATTCCAGAATGCGACACTGAAATATGGCATGAATGAATCCATTGTAAACTGTGTGACAGAATATCAGGGGAGATTGTATGTTGGTACAGATGATGGTCTGGACATCATTAATGCAGATGGGACATTGGACAGAGAATCAGATCTGGTGACCATGCTTTCCGGCAAAAGTATCCGTGATTTTTGTGTGGATTCCAGAAACAATTTATGGATATGTTCTTATCGTCTCTATGGTGTAATCAAGGTTAATCCGAGAGGGAAATATAAAGTATATAATAAGAGTGAAGCGCTTCTTACCAGTAATGCCGTTAACTGTATAATTGAACTGAAAGATGGAAGCATGGCAGTCGGTACAGAGAATGGTATTACTATACTCAGTAATGGTAAAGTGGCAGCAAGTTATGGCAGATTTTCCGGAATGGAAAATGCGGATATCATATCACTGTATCAGGGAGATGATGGAACGCTGTATGCAGGTTCTAATGGTTCCGGTCTGTATACGATCGACATAGAATCAAATCTTCGAAAACTATCTGCAGCTGACGGACTGGATTCCAATATTGTTTCTTCTATTGTTGGTGGCAGTAATGGAATCTGGATCGGAACAGACAATGGTCTGTACTATCAGGAGGGCGTGATTCGTCAGATTAGCGCCATTGATTCATCAAATTCTATTGCAGATCTGATCATGGATGAATCCGGCAATTTATGGATCTTCGGATCCAGAGGTATTCAGAAATATTACGAGGGGGATCTGCTTAGTTCAGCGGCGCCTGAAGGTGAGAGTTATACAAAAAATGATGGATTGATTTCCGGTATTTCGGATAATTCTACAGAATATATATCAGCAACTGGAAAAGTATATGTATGCTGTGATCAGGGACTCAGTGTTTTGGATCTGAATCAGATATATACAAATGAAGTTTCCCCACAGGTCCGTATATCATCAGTTACGGTTGATGATAAAGAATATGCATTTTCCGATCTGGATGGTAAAATCCGCGTTCCGGGAGATACGAACCGTATCGTTGTGAAATTTTCGGTTCTTAGTTATGTGAATCGTGGAGACATTCAGGTAAAGTATCATTTGGAAGGCTTTGAAGATAAGGATCGTGTCTTATCAGGGACCGATTATCTTGAAGCGGAGTATACAAATCTGGAAGGCGGGGACTATACTTTTGTCCTGACGGCCGAGAATTCAGATGGTATAGCCTGTAAAGAACCGCTGTCTTTCTCAATCGTAAAAGAATTGAAATTCTGGGAAACATCGTTTTCAAAGGTTCTGATCGCTTTATTTGTGATTCTGACCTGTATTACGATCATAGTGGTTGCCAGATATATTTTCATATTACTTGGCAGAAAAAATAAACAGGTAGAAGAATTAAGTAAAAAGAATGAGCAAGCAGAGAAATCAAATCGGGCAAAGAATGATTATGTTAATTATCTGAGCCGTGAGATCCGTGTTCCGTTGAATTCCATTCTTGCAATCAGTGAGATGCTGCTCCGTAATGTAGATTCTCAAAATGAAGAAGAGCTAAAGCAATTATCAACGGTTTATGGTTCCGGTTATGAGATACTTGGAATTATTGATGGTATTTCCAGACTATCAAATCTTCAGGATGGAACAATTGATCTGGTTGAAAAGGAATATGCAGTTTCTGATGTGATCGAAGAACTGGCAATACAATTTAAAGAGATGATCAATCGAGAGCTTGTAAGTATAAAAGTAAGTATTGAGGATGATATTCCAAATGGACTGATTGGTGACTGTTCAAAGATAAAAGAGATATTGCTTAATCTATATCAAAGGGCGGCTAAGACGACGAAAGAGGGAAGTATAAGTATTTCGGTTGACTGGCGTACGATTCCGCCTGAGGAATGCGAGAAAGAAGACAGTATATATCTGGATATAGAGATATCGGATACAGGCACAGGTGTAAAGGAAGAACGTTTGGACAGCTTTTTTGATCTGGATGATTCTTACGACAGAACAGATATCGGTAATTTTGATGTCAGTATCGGGCTTGCGATCGCGCGACAGTTGATTGAGAGTATGGGTGGAACTCCTGAGGTTGACAGCACATATGGAGCAGGAACGACGATCCGGTTCTCGATCATACAGCAGGTATTTGATTACAGCTATGTAAATTATAATGTTAGCAAGCGAAAAGAGTTGGCCTTCCGTAACTCGAGTTCAAGAATCTGGCTGCCGGATGTACGTATACTTCTTGTAGATGATTCTGATGTCAGTCTGGGAATCCAGAAAGTTATATTTGAATCATATGAGTTGGTCTGTGATACGGCATTATCGGGCTTTGAGGCAATCGATAAGGTAATGGTGACACCATATGACATGATATTTATTGATACCGTGATGCCTGTTATGGATGGAGCAGATACTGTTCGTGAGATCAGAGGCCTGGATGGAGAAGAGTATAAGAGAGTTCCGATTGTTGCGCTTTCAGAGAATAATGTAGAGAGCAACAGGGATGAGATTGTTAAAGAGGGATTCAGTGATGTTCTGGTAAAACCCCTTGAAATGGATGGAATTGAACGGGTGTTCCGGTTATTCCTGCCGGAGGAGAAGATCAAAGAAAAGACAAGCAATATCAGACAATATATCAGTGAATCCAGATTTAAGGATGATGTTTATATTCTGGAGAACAGTATTGTTGTAGAAAATGCATTGAAGATGCTTGGTGGCAATTTTGATACATTTAACCGATTTATTATGGCGTTTAAGGAAGATTATGAACAGGATGCGGACAGACTGGAAGAATATATCGACGATGATGTCAGAAAATATCGGAATATCATTCATGATATTAAGAGCAGCAGTGGTAATATCGGCGCATACAGCATCGAACGTAAAGCGGCCAATCTTGAATCGGCAATTAATATAGGAAATATGCAGTATGCAAAAGAGAATACGCATGAATTTGTGTCAATGTTGAGACGATTATTTAAGGATATCGGACTTTATCTTGATAAGATCAATCCAGAAGAATCACAGGAAAAGATAATGAAAGATTCTGTTGATCGTGGACAGCTGAAGGATATGCGTAGCTTCTTACGGGATGCGGATATCAAGTCTGTTAAAGAGATATTTATCGAGATAGAAAAATATGAATATAGCGATGCTGACATAGAATTCTTAAATGCGTTAAGGATGACGGTAGATGCGATGGATTATGAAGGTGCAAGTGAGATTATCGATCAGTATCTGAACAGTAAGTAGTATACTATTGTGTAATACATAGATATGTAGTGCACAGGAATATTAAAAATATAATAAAGTAAGAAAGAAGGATGTAAAACATGAGAGTAGCAATCATAATGGGATCAACAAGTGACCTGCCAAAGGTTGAGCCGGCAATCGGCATTTTAAAGGAGTATGGAGTAACTGTTGATGTGAGATGTCTGTCTGCACATAGAGCGCATGCGGGACTTTCGGAGTTTATTGAAGAAGCAAATAATAACGGAACACAGGTTATCATTACTGCCGCAGGTA
>ERZ779762.148-NODE-148-length-43583-cov-4.868475_pt1 | contig 43583 bp, 32 predicted proteins | sample MGYA00511887_ERZ779762 | MGnify/ENA primary metagenome ERZ779762 (study PRJEB29588, sample SAMEA2163052) | human gut metagenome | biome: human gut; feature: human-associated habitat; material: faeces | place: Denmark | collected 2008/2010 ...
CTTCTCCGGGTTTTCTTCACGGTACCTTTTGAAATCATTCTCTATCAAGTCTCTCAAGTCTTTAAGAAACTCTTCGCTACATTCTTCTTTTGCCAAGGAATAATAGTATTCCAGAGTTTGTAGTGCAAACTTATCTTTCCCGATCAGGGCAAATGCTGGTATTTCATTTTTAACCGCATTGCGTACTAATACTGCTTGATCTCTCATAATAAATTGTTTTTTTATGCAGAATATATTATTTATGTACGTTTTGAGGAGGTAAAGATAAGAAACTTTATTTTTAACCACTTCTTTAATAAATGCAAAATGTGAACTTGCCGATTTAACTTCATCCTTTTTTCTGTTTCTAACCTAATAAAGCTAAGAAATTAAATGGATGATAAACGAGGATAAAATCCGGCAGGTATATGCTTCCGACCCGAAAAAGGGGTTTAAAATGCTGATGGATAACTTCCAGGTACCTATATATAATTATATACGGCGTTTGGTGGTATCACATGAGGATGCAGAAGATGTTCTTCAGGAAGTCTTTATCCGGGTATACCATAATCTGGGGGAGTTTCGTGGTGAAAGCTCCCTGAATACCTGGATATACAGGATTGCAACCAATGAGAGTTTGCGCTTGCTGAATAGACGAAAGGATGAAGAAGCGATTCCTGCGGAAGAAGTGCAAGAAGAACTGATTGGTAAACTGAAAGCTTCCGATTATATTGATTATGAAAATGAATTGGCAGTCAAGTTTCAGGAAGCCATACTGAGTTTACCGGAAAAGCAACGATTGATATTCAACCTACGCTATTACGACGAGCTTGATTATGAAGAGATCAGCCGGATATTGGACAGCAAGGTCGATACTCTCAAAGTGAATTACCACTATGCGAAAGAAAAAATAAAAGAATACATCTTAAACAGGTAGGACAATGGATAAAGAATTTGATTTTGACGATATAGGTAAAAAAATACCTTACCGCACTCCTGATAATTTCTTTGAGGATATGCAGCAGAAGGTAATGGAACGCACTTACGGCGGGCAACGTAAGAAACGCCGTTTACAGATAATGTTCTCTACTGCTGTAGCAGCTGCTGCAATACTGGCAGGGATATTGTTTGTTCCGTCTTATTTACAAACGGGAGATGTACCTGCAGGAACTTCGGATATGCTAGCTGTGGATAGAAGTAGTAGCGATCCGGTTGATAAATGGATTCATGAACTGTCGGATGAGGAGTTGGAAGAGCTCGTCGACTTCTCTGAAAATGACATATTTTTAAATTAGGTATTAATAAAAAAAACAAGAAGATTATGAAGACTAAATTTATTTATGTAATGATGGCCGCTCTTTTGATTGGTAGCCAAACAATTTCTGCTCAGAATAAGGATAATAAGGATCAGAAACAACGCCCTACTCCCGAGCAGATGATGCAGAGACAAGCTAACCAGATGGTAAAAACATTGATGTTGGATGACGCTACGGCTGCTAAATTTACTCCTGTTTACGAGGGGTACCTGAAAGCACTACGTGAGTGTCGGATGATGAACCGCCACGAAAGAAACAGAGGAAACAATGCAGAAACTAAACAAGCTGCGAAACCTGTACCGACGGATGCGGAAATAGAAAAACAGATTAAGGATCAGTTTGCACAAAGCCGTAAGATCCTGGATGTTCGTGAGAAGTATTATAATGAATTCCGTAAGATTCTGTCTCCTAAACAGATTATGAAGATCTATCAGACAGAAAAGAGTAATGCGAATAAATTCAGAAAAGAATTTGATAGAAGAAAAGGTCAGAAGCACGGACAAGGAAAGCGTCCGATGCATGGAAGACCCGCCCCTGCTAATAAATAACGTCTTTTCTTAGCCCGGCAAAGGGAACTTTGCCGGACGTATCTTCTTTATACCAATCGTTTACACAGAATTTAAGGCAGCGGGATAATATTGTTGTGCTTGAAAAAGTAAAAAACGTAAAGTCTTGAAACTTCAACAGGGTTAATTTGTTGTAGATACTCGAATTAATAAAAGAAAACTCTGAGGAATGTTTCAAAGGTTCAAGAACTTTAGAAAACTGAGGAAGTGGTATGTTGTGAAACTGAAACTGGTTGATGCCCGCCTGTATTTCGTCAGCATCTTCGTGGGATTGCTGACGGGGTTGGTGGCTGTTCCCTATCATTACTGCCTGTATTATTTCTTCAACTTGCGAAGTGAGTTTTTTGCTTCCCGTCCGGACTGGTACTGGCATATTCCTCTTTTTCTTTTCTTCTGGGCGGTACTGATATTCGTATCCTGGCTGGTGATGAAAATGCCGCTTATCACTGGAGGAGGTATTCCTCAAACGCGTGCTGCCATCAACGGGCGTATCACCTATAAACATCCTTTTATTGAGCTGGTTTCTAAGTTCTTCGGCGGTATTCTTTCGGTATCGGCCGGATTATCGCTGGGACGTGAAGGGCCTTCCGTACAAATAGGTTCGTATATCGGATGTCTTGTAGCGCGTTGGACACATATTTTGAGAGGTGAACGAAAACAATTGCTTGCTGCCGGTGCCGGTGCCGGCCTTGCGGCTGCGTTTGCAGCACCGTTGGCTTCTTCATTGCTTGTCATCGAATCCATCGAACGTTTTGATGCTCCTAAAACGGCTATTACTACCTTGCTGGCAGGTGTAGTGGCAGGGGCGGTAGCGAGTATGGTTTTTCCTATAAATTCCTACCATCTGATACAAGTGGCCGAACCCGGTTTTTCTTTTGGAGTCCAGGTGAAGTACTTTTTATTGCTTGCAGTGATTATTTCTGTTTGCGGAAAGTTGTATTCCATGATGATGGTGTCCTTTAAGCGGGTTTATGCTACGGTGAAATCTTCGGTATATATGAAGATGTTCTATTTGCTACTGGTTGCTTACATTATTTCCTTTATGCAGGTTAACCTGACGGGTGGGGGAGAACAGTTTCTTTTGGAGCAGGCACAATCCGGCAGCCATGCACAAATTATGTGGGTAACGGCAATGATGCTGTTGCATTTCGGTTTTTCCGTTATCTGTGTTTCATCCGGTTTGCCGGGTGGAAGTTTTATCCCTACACTGGTCACCGGTGGATTACTGGGGCAGATTGTCGGTTTACTGGGAGTGGAATATGGAGTTATTGAACCGGAGAATGTCAGTTATGTAATGCTGATTTCAATGTCTGCTTTCCTGGTAGCTGTGATACGCACCCCTTTGACGGCTATCGTATTGATTACCGAGATAACAGGACATTTTGAGGTGTTCTACCCATCGGTAGTAGTGGGCGGATTAACTTATTATTTTACGGAACTTCTTCAGATAAAACCTTTTAATGTGACGCTTTATGAGGATATGATCAATACTCCTGCTTTCCAGGAACAAAAAAGATATAAATTATCCATCGAAGTGATGACAGGTTCGTATCTGGACGGTAAATTTGTAGACGAACTTTCTTTGCCCGAAAACTGTGCTATTATCAATATACATCGGGATGGTAAAGACGCAAAGCCCCCCGGAATACGGTTGATTCCGGGGGACCAGGTTGATATTGAATTAGATGCACAGGACATTGAAAAGCTCTATGAGCCACTTGTCAGCCTGGCAAACATTTATTGATATGGATGAGGTATCCTTACGCCAGACTGCCTATTTCATCCAGATTCTTCTGAATATCCTGATCAGTCAGCTCGTAGTTTACGAGGTCACCAGAGAGATATTTATCGTATGAAGCCATGTCAATCAATCCGTGACCGGAGAGGTTGAACAGGATTACTTTCTCTTCACCTGTTTCCTTGCATTTGTTTGCTTCGCGGATGGCGGCAGCAATAGCGTGGCAAGATTCCGGTGCGGGAATGATACCTTCAGCTTGTGCAAACAAACAGCCAGCCTCAAATGATTCCAGTTGCTTGATGTCTACAGCTTCCATCAGACCGTCTTTCAATAGTTGAGAAACGATGACACCTGCACCGTGGTAACGCAATCCGCCTGCATGAATATTAGCAGGAGCAAAGTTATGCCCTAACGTGTACATAGGCAGTAGCGGAGTGTATCCTGCTTCATCACCAAAATCATATTGGAATTTACCGCGTGTCAGTTTCGGGCAAGAAGCCGGTTCGGCAGCAATGAAACGTGTTTGCTTACCTTCCAGGATTTTGTGGCGCATGAATGGGAATGCGATACCGCCAAAGTTGGAACCACCACCGAAGCAAGCGATTACCATATCAGGATATTCTCCTGCCATTTCCATCTGTTTTTCGGCTTCCAGACCGATTACAGTCTGGTGCAGAGCTACATGGCTCAATACGGAACCTAATGTGTATTTACAATTCGGCGTAGTCTGGGCTAGTTCTATGGCTTCTGAAATAGCTGTTCCCAATGAACCCTGGTAGTTGGGGTGAGCCGTCAGGATATCTTTTCCTGCACGGGTGGACATAGACGGAGACGGTGTAACTTGTGCACCGAAAGTCTGCATAATGCTGCGGCGGTAAGGCTTTTGTTCGTAGCTGATTTTCACTTGGTAAACAGCAGCTTCCAAACCAAACAAGCGGGCAGCATAGGCCAGTGAAGCACCCCATTGTCCGGCACCGGTTTCAGTGGTAACGTTGGTTACTCCTTCTTTCTTGCAATAATAAGCCTGGGGAATGGCAGAATTCAGTTTGTGTGAACCCATTGGGCTGACACTTTCATTCTTGAAATAGATATGTGCCGGAGTACCCAATGCTTTTTCCAGTCCATAAGCACGAACCAGTGGAGTACTACGATAATATTTGTACATTTCGCGTACTTCTTCGGGAATTTCGATCCACTTATCGGTCTGATTCAGTTCCTGTTTACACAGTTCCTGTGCAAAGATGGGATATAAATCTTCAGCTTTCAGTGGTTGTTTGGTACCGGGATGAAGCGGAGGCATCGGTTTGTTCACCATATCTGCCTGTATATTATACCAATAGTGTGGAATTTCTTCTTCCGGAAGGAAAAATCTTTTTGTCTTGTTGCTCATAGTGGTTAATTCTATTAAATTTTTTACGAGGCCAAATGTAACTATTATTTTTAAAACAATTTCTTTTTTCTTTTGTTTTTTGTCTATACGCATTGTTTTGTTTATGTTTGCCTGATATTTAATTTGGTCTCCATGAAGATTTATCATAAATTCTTGTTGTATCAGAATAAATGGATTCATCCGTACACTCGGATCATTCTTGGAGGGGTGACTTACATAGCCTACCTGGCTTCTATTCTGTTAATTATGGGAGTGGTATATGAACACGGCTTTACTATTTCCGAACACGAGGCTTCTCAACTGCAAACACTCTATCGGTTTGTGTGGGGTGTTTTCCTGTCCGAAGTCACTTTGCGCCTGTTATTGGAATACAGGGACACAAAGCGTACTTTTAAGAAATTGACGTGGATATTGATTGCCTTGCTTTACCTTACCCTTATCCCTGTCATTTTTCATAGACCGGAAGAGGAGGGAGCTATTCTGCATTTTTGGGAGATATTGAATGGAAAGCCCTATCATATAGTGCTTCTGCTGATTTTCTCTTTCCTCAATTTATCCAATGGTTTGGTCAGGGTGCTGGGACGGCGAACGAATCCTTCTTTGATTCTGGCCGGTAGTTTCCTGATAATCATTCTTATCGGAACAGGTTTGCTAATGCTTCCCCGATGTACGGTGAGTGGTATTTCGTGGGTGGACTCACTGTTTATTTCTACCAGTGCGGTTTGTGTCACGGGGCTGACTTCGGTGGATGTAGCGTCTACTTTTACGACATCCGGTTTTGTGGTGATCATTCTGCTGATACAGATTGGCGGATTGGGTGTGATGACACTGACTAGTTTCTTTGCGATGTTCTTTATGGGTAATACATCCTTTTATAATCAGTTGGTGGTTCGTGATATGGTCAGTTCCAATTCGTTGAATTCTTTACTTTCCACTTTGTTGTACATATTGGGATTCACGTTGGCTATTGAAGGTGTCGGTATGCTTGCCATCTGGAGCGACATTCACGGTACGATGGGGATGACGTTTGAGGAAGAAGTGGCCTTTTCAGCTTTCCATGCCATATCAGCATTCTGTAATGCCGGCTTCTCCACATTACCGGGTAACCTTGGCAATCCATTGGTGATGACGGGGCATAATCCATTCCTTATCTATATATCTCTGTTGATTATTCTGGGTGGTATCGGTTTCCCGATATTGGTGAATTTCAAAGATATAGTACTCCATCATTTGCGCCGTATCTGGAAATTCCTGCATACGTGGGAGTGGGACAGACATCGTTTTTATCATCTGTATAATCTGAATACACGGATTGTGCTGATTATGACTTTCCTGTTATTGGTGTTTGGTACGGTGCTTATCGCTGTTTTTGAGTGGAATAATGCTTTTGCCGGTATGTCAGTCGCTGATAAATGGACACAGGCGTTCTTTAATGCGACTTGTCCGCGTACTGCCGGATTTACAAGTGTGGACCTGGCTTCGCTGGGAGTACAGAGTGTATTGGTTTATATCTTCCTGATGTGGGTAGGTGGTGCTGCGCAATCCACGGCGGGTGGTATCAAGGTGAATGCGTTTGCAGTAGTTGTTCTGAATTTGGTTGCCGTGTTGCGTGGTACGGAGCGGGTGGAAGTTTTTGGTCGCGAACTGTCTTACGATTCCATTCGCCGTTCCAATGCGACGGTGGTGATGTCTATCGGCGTTTTGTTTGTATTTGTGTTTATTCTGACAATCTGGGAGCCTCAGGCATCTGTCATGGCACTTTTGTTTGAGTGTGTATCGGCGTTGAGTACGGTAGGTTCCAGTCTGAATCTTACTCCGACTTTGGGGGATAACAGTAAGTTGCTTGTTGCTCTTCTGATGTTTATCGGACGTGTGGGATTGATCACACTGATGTTGGGTATCATTAAGCAAAAGAAGCATACGAAATATCAGTATCCGAGTGGGCAGATCATTATAAATTAGAGTAGTTAGTAGGAGATATTCTGTATTTTAATTTTCAATTATTTATTTAAAATGAAATATATTATTATTGGTTTAGGAAATTATGGGCATATGCTTGCCGAGGAACTATCTACATTGGGGCACGAGGTGATTGGTGCAGATGTAAGTGCAGGTCGTGTGGACAGCATAAAAGAGAAAATAGCTACGGCTTTTGTGCTGGATGCAACAGACGAACAGGCACTTTCCGTTCTTCCTCTGAATGGGGTGGATGTGGTGATAGTGGCTATCGGTGAGAATTTCGGCGCCTCCATCCGTGTGGTGGCTTTGCTGAAACAGCAGAAGGTGAAGCATATCTATGCAAGGGCTATTGATAATGTCCATCGCTCCGTGCTCGAAGCCTTTGAACTGGAACGCATACTGACTCCGGAAGAGGATGCTGCCCGTGGACTAGTGCATCTCCTGGAATTCGGTTCCAACATGGAGACGTTCCGGGTGGATGCGGATTATTATGTGGTGAAGTTCACGGTGCCGGAAAAGATGGTGGGATATTATGCCAACGAACTAAACCTGGACAAGGAATTCGGTTTGAAACTGTTGGCACTGAAGCGTGCCAAGACGCTGAAAAACTGCTTGGGTATCTCCTTTACAGAGCATGATGTAATGAACGAATTGCCTGAAAATGACCAGGTGCAGGCGGATGACAAACTGGTTTGTTACGGGCGGTATAAGGACTTTCAGAAGTTCTGGAAAGCGATGTAAAAGTATCTTGTAAGGACGAATACTTCTATGTCCGGAATGTGCCAAGTGGCTTTTGTCATCTTGCCATTCCGGACATAGAATCAATTTATTATTTTTCAACCAACTGTAAGCTTTCGCCTGCAAGTACTACCTCATACTGTCTGCCTTTCTTGGTATTGAAAGACAATACACTATCATTATACCTTATCACACAAGGTTCACCGGCATTGGAAAGAACGGAAGCTCCGGATAATTTCCCGCCTTTCCAATATATACTGACTTCAAAGTTGCCTTTTGCACAGAGACCGCTGATTGAACCCTCCTTCCATTGGTCCGGCAAAGCCGGTAGCAGGTGAATGAACCCCATGTGGCTTTGCAGCAACATTTCGGTTACTCCGGCAGTTCCCCCGAAGTTGCCATCTATCTGGAAAGGTGAGTGTGTATCCCACAAATTATCCAACGTACCGTTTTTCAATAAATTGCCGAATAGCTTATAAGCATGATTGCCATCGTGTAACCGTGCCCACTGGTTCAGCTTCCATCCCATACTCCAGCCGGTAGCCCCATCACCGCGGTGCACCAATACTACTTTGGCGGCGTCAGTCAATTCGGAAGTAATAATAGGAGAGAGTGTCCGTCCGGGATGCAGACCGAACAAATGATTCACATGCCGGTGTGTATCCTTAGGATCATCCATGTCTTTAGACCATTCCATCAGTTGTCCGTAGCGTCCTATCTTATAAGGAGCCAACTGTTGCAGTATTTTTTCCCACTGTTTACGTTCTCCCTTATCTACGCCCAGCACTTTGCTGGCATCAATGGCATCTTGTATGATTTCGCGTATAACTGCATGCACAAAAGTAGCTCCCTCATCTACCGGACCATGTTCCGGTGAAGTGGAAGGAGCGGCTGTATACGTTCCGTCCGGTTTGTGCCACAGGAAGTCGGCTGCAAATTGTGCACTGCTCTTGATGATGTCATATCCGGTTTCTTTCAGGAACTTTCTGTCGCGCGTATAGTCGTAATAATCCCAGATGTGGGTAGCCAGCCACGGACCTGCCATCGGGTTAAAGTTCCAGGACATGTTCTCGCTGGACAAGGGCGTAGTGAAACCGAATATATTTGCGGAGATGGAGGCTGTCCATCCACGGGTTCCGAAATAAGATTTCGCGGTTTTTTCACCCGGCTTTATCAACGTACGGATAAAGTCGATCAGTGGGAGCATACATTCCGTCAGGTTAGTGGAACAGGCAGGCCAATAATTCATTTGTATATTGATGTTATTATGGTAATCCACTCTCCACGGGCCATCTACATTATTGTGCCAGATGCCTTGCAGATTGGCAGGCATATTTCCGGGACGCGAACTGGAAATAAGCAGATAGCGTCCAAACTGATAATAAAGTTCTTCCAGATAGGAGTCCGGCTGTCCCTTGCGATAATTCTGTAATCGTTGCGGGGTAGGAAGATTGTTGCTTTTCATGTCCGGATTCAATTCCAGCTTCACCCGGTTGAACAAAGCGGCATAATCTTCATAATGTTCTTTATACAAAGCATCATATCCCTTTTCTATCGCTTTTTGCATCCATTCATTGGTCGTTTCCGCCGGATTTACCCCTACATAAGTCCGTGGATCTGTGAAATCCGGATTGAAGTTAATTTTATAATCCGTATCGGCTGTTACGAAAAATACTACTTCATCCGCATTGTTCACACTTAACTTTCCGTTTGCGTTCGATAGAGTTCCTCCCTTGTTTTCGGCATGAATCCGCACTACGTATTGCATGCTGTTATTGTCCAGATGAGCGGTGTAAGTCAATCCGTTAGTTCCGTCGGAAGCGATTTCTCCGGTGGAAACCGGATTGGGGGAGTAACTGAAAACCAGGTTTTGCTTGCCCGGTTGGTTTGCTTTAAACCGGATAGCCATTACATTGGCGGGATATGAAATAAAATAACTGCGTTCATAAGCTACTCCGCCTTTTTTGAATTGCACGACGGCTAAGGCTGAGTCTACCGACAAGATGCGTTTGTAATTGTCCATATCAATCACACTGAGTCCTGTTTCTATATAGAATTCGCCCATTGTGGTGAAGTTTCCGAAGCGGAACGGTTTTTCCTCATTAGATTCATAAGCCACTTCACTATTGAAATTCTTGCAGGTCAGGAGCTCTGCTTTTTCTTGATTGCCCTCGACAAACGCCTGTCTGATTTCGTCCAATACATGTGCGGATTGCTTGTTCACATTCCAGTAATAGTCCGCTCCCTTGGCTGTATTGGGACCACCGCGCCAGAGCGTCTTTTCATTAAAGGTGATGCGTTCGGCTTCCACCGATCCTAAAATATTGGCACCGATGCTCCCGTTTCCGATAGGCAACGATTGTGATTCCCAATCGGCATCCGGATTGCGTGCTGTATTTCCGGCACTTTCCGGTTTGTTTTCGCCTTTCCACATATCCGGTCTTCCGCCATACCAGATGGCTTTTCCTTGCAGAGTATTAGGAGTGTCGAACCAGATAGAAAATCCTTTAGTGTAGTCTATACTCTGTGCATGTCCTGCGACAATAGTAAATAAGGCGAAAATAAAAAGCAAATGTTTTTTTCTCATTATCGTGGTATTTTTATTGTTTTTGATATAAGGTATATAGTCTATTTATAAGTCGGTCTTGATAAATTCCTTTTTCATATTTCTGAAAACGATATTCTCCCGGAAGGTTCCCTTCAGGATATTGCCCTTGATTGTCACATTCTTAGAACCATTCAGTATAAATACCGGTTTTTGGAGTGCATCACCAGGCGACAAAGTGGATGTAACTTTATTATCTTTGAAGACCAATCCTTCTGTACTTTTGGCATATAAAACCGGGTTGCCGAATGTTTGGAAAGTATTGCCTATGATGCGTACATTTCTATGTACCGGATGCGCTGCATCAATAATGGTATTGGAAGGGTTCAATGCTATTACCGCATATTCAGGACCACCATTATAGGCACAGTCGATAAAAATGTTATTTTGAATCAACACATCTTTTACAGGTCCCGATTCATACCAGCCCTCGGCATCTCCTTCGATAAGAATAGCGCTCATGCCTGTTTTATAGTAGGTGTTATTCGCAATGATTACTTTTCGGGGAGTAGTCATCAAGGTTCCCCGCGTACTGGTTCTTGTAAAATAACAATTGCGAATCTCTACCTCGGGCGTACAACTGATGTTCTCCACACAATCATGGTTTAATTCCAGTTCTTTGGGAATATCACGGTCGAAAGCAACTTCTACAGTGCGGTCTGTCAGCCGCTTTACAGAAGCAATACAGGCAGAGGCAAACCTTTCCATAGTAGACGCTCTTACAAAAGCTACGGTGTCACCCTCAAAATAGGCATTATATCCGTAGCTCTGTCCATGCATGAAACGTAGCTTCACGGTATGTCCGTCGAGCTTCTCCACAACGCGGAGGTTAGTGCCATGAACATTTATAGGATCGTCCTGCGCCCCGGCAAAATAGCAACTGTCTATTCTTATTTTTCCGCTGCATCCCGAATAATGCATCATGTCGGCAGAAGCGGCCAGTAATCTGTCACTTCCTTTACGAGGCATGCATTTCACTCTATCCATCGTTATGTTGCGTGTGTATTGGCTCACTATGCCCAACCCGTGCATATAATGCATCTGAATCTGACTGAGGGTAATGTCGCTACTTTCAAAAATAAACCATCCCACCTGGTCACGGATAATATCACGAATGGTCAGTGTGTTGCCCACTTTGGGGGAATATTCTTTCTGAACGTTGAAATGTATTACGTTCGGCGCTATTTCTTTCGCTTTGGATGCAGACAGTACATTCCAACCCTGACTGTAGCGGAATGTTTCGTCCGCAGGATCATATTCTATGCAATGGTTCCGGTTAGACCTCCAGCCTTCACCGTAAAGGTTCATCCGGTCGTTTACTATTTCATAACGGGTATCACGATGCACCTTCACCTCCACTTCATTTCCATTTACCTGCGTAAACGTTATTTCTGATCCCGCAGGGCGTTCAAAGTCGACCTGTAAATTCTGAAAGGTCAAGTTCTTGCAATGTTCCAGGGCGATAGTTGTCATTTTGCCATGAAACATAAGAGTCGCTCCTTTGCCTTCGATTATCAGGTCTTTCATATCTTCAAATAGCAAGCCGATTGTTTTTACTTTGGAAGGGCACTCTTGCTCGGTCGAAGTATTCGTGATGAAATATTCTTTGCGTATCGCTCCTTCAGGCCAGATGTCATAACGGCCTTTTTCAAAAGAAAGCACATGAGCGCCTGTTCGTTTACATTCATTAATCGCAGCCTGTATGTTGGTAACACTGTTTGTGTAAGAATAAACATGCGCCCCGAAGTTAGAGACGAAAACCGTGTCTTGTTGTTGTGCAGCAACCGTATTGCAGTTGATTGATACAATGAGTGTCAAAGTGAATAAAAGTGTGTGTTTCATTAATTCTGGTATTAAGATTTATGATTTGTTGGGGGTAATACTCAAATATGCTGGCAAAAATAGACAAAAAGCCGCTATCAAAATTAATAATAGCGGCTTTTCTTCCACAAATTTATAAATTACCTGTTATTAGAATATTTGTCCTTAAAAAAACTTACCTTTTCACTGAATAAAACATTCTTAAAACAATTGATATGAAACCGAATCTTACTTACGACTAGATACCTTTCAACTTTGTATATTGCCTTCATAGTTAGTTGAACAAGAATCTATTCGCCGGATTTTCCTCAGCCGTGGAATTACAGGGCAACCTGTGTTTGATGAATATATAGATCAATACGACTGGGATGCCTGACGGAGGACAGAGAGGGTATTTTATGATAACTTTCTCGTTGCGGTGAGAATTTATTCTCACTCTTATGAGAATCTTTTCTCATCATAGTGAGAATAGGCATGGATAGAAGAGTTGCTGAAGCTTATCTTCTGTCTGCAATTTCAAAGGGAGCACGAACCGAAACTCCTCTCTTCATCAGGTTATTCAGATTGGGATAAAGCCGTTGTTTGAACGATTCCAGATAAGCATACATTCTGGGCAGACAGGCTGCCGACTGCCAAAAGCAGTAAAAAACAAATGTGGATTTTCATAGTGCATATATATAATGTGTAGTTCGGCGTGAACATTCGTCGGCTTGGGAAGAAACGTGTTTTTTTTTGAGGCAACGTTATTTCCCCCTTCGCCTTTTCCTGTCATTGATAATGTCGTTCATATTCTCTTGTGCCCATGAAATCAGAGAGTTGATATGCGGTAACAGAGACATGGCCCTGTCCGTCAGCGAATATTCCACTTTAGGCGGCACTTGAGCGTAAATCTGTCTTCTCACAAGTCCATCTTCTTCTAATGTGCGGAGTGTAACGGTCAGCATCTTTTGTGAAATGTCCGGTATTGTCTTCTGTAGCTCATTAAACCGCATTACGGGGGCCTGTGTCAAGGTGAAAAGTGTCAGTATAGACCATTTATCACTGATGCGGGCCAGTATCATCCGGATAGGGCAATCAGCATAAGAGCCATTTTGTATATCTGTTCTATTCATATTGCTTTGATTTATAAAACACTCTACAAAAGTAACTAATATGCCGATTGGATGCAAATGTTCTTTAGATTTCTTAGTGCAGCCCACCCAACCATTCCACCATCTTCGGATCACGGTGGGAGAAGAAACAACTTGTCTTAGTGTCCAATGCAGCTATTTTCTCCATATCTTCTTTAGCCAGTTCAAAATCGAATACATTGAAATTCTCAATGATGCGTTCTTTGCGGATGGACTTTGGGATAACCACTACATTTCTCTGTATCAGCCAGCGCAACACCACTTGGGCGATAGATTTGTGATACTTGTCCGCGATTGCCGCCAGCGTTTCATTCCGGAATAAATCGTTCTTTCCTTCGGCAAACGGCGCCCACGATTCAATCTGAACTCCTTTCTCTTTCATGAATACTTCAGCTTCAATCTGCTGATTGAAAGGATTGGTTTCCACTTGATTGACAGCAGGAACGATTTCGTTGAACTGAATCAAGTCAGCCAAACGGTCCGGCATAAAGTTGCTGACGCCGATGGCACGGATGCGGCCTTCTTTATATAATTCCTCCATTGCACGCCATGAACCGTAATAGTCATTGAACGGCTGATGGATGAGGTATAAATCCAGATAATCGAGTTGCAGGCGCTTCATGGATGCCTCAAAGGCTTTCTTTGCCTTATCATAACCGGCATCCGAAATCCACAGTTTGGTAGTGATGAACAAATCTTCACGGGGAACTCCGCTACGTTTGATTGCTTTTCCCACAGCCTCTTCATTATAATAAGCGGCGGCTGTATCTATGGAGCGGTAACCGGCTTCGATGGCATCATATACACATTGTTCGCAGAGGGCTTGGTCTTCAATCTGATAGACGCCAAAACCCAGAATAGGCATTTCTATGCCATTATTTAATTTTACAGTTTGCATACTATATCTTTTTATTGGTTTGTTATAAAAACAATTGATAGGGCTGTTAATCCTCGGACATTGCAGATTATTGTATTAATTTAAGTCCTTTCAACCAGCTTTCCACTTGCGGACGGGCGGATGAGGCTTGTCCGCCACCGATAAGGAAACCTTGCTTGCTGTCTGCCTTGCCGATGTGCTTCACGAAATCCTTGAAACAGTTTTGTTCGCCACCTCCGCCATGTGTGCAAAAGGGGATTACTACTTTGCCGTTGAAGTCATAGCTTTCCAGGAAGGTCAGGATGGGCATCGGCATCGTTCCCCACCAGTTGGGGTAACCGATGAAGATGACGTCATAGGATGCCATGTTCTCAACCTTGGTTTTGAGGGTTGGTCTTGCATTGTCCTCTTTTTCTTTCTTGGCTACTTCCGTGCAGGCATGGTATTCCTCCGGATACGGTTTGGCTACCTGAATTTCGAACATATCTCCTCCAGTGAGGCTTTTGATGTGGTCGGCTACTGCGCGTGTGTTTCCCGAGCGGGAGAAATAGGCTACCAATACTTTTTTGTCCGTAGAGGAGTCCTGTGCTTGTACATTCATACTTAATGTTGTCATTGCAATTACGATTAGTGAAATAATTCTTGTTCTCATACTATGCTAATTTTAAAGTTTGATTCTATCAAGAGATAGAGGATTATTCTTTATGTTTTTGATGTTGCAAAGGTAAGCTGTGAGATAGCGTTTGTAAATAGACAGATTACTGCTTTGCAAACCATAATTACGGTTTCAGAATCTTTCTTGAATACTTGAAAATGAGGCGTATATACAGATTACAGTTTCTCATACCAATATTACAGATTTAATGATACGGATGTTTGAAAGCTAAGAGAAAACCTCTATTTTTGTCATCGGATAAAATAAAGAAGAATATGGGAGCAATCGTAAAGTTGAATACAATTCATGAGTATAATATGGCGGTAGGAGTGGAGACATTGCATCCGCTCGTTAGTGTGGTCGACTTTTCAACACTGAAGTCATTAAAGCACGGGCGCAAAAATTTCGGCTTTTATTGTATCTTCCTGAAACAGCTTAAATGTGGGGAGTTGTCTTATGGGCGTAGCACCTACGATTATCAGGAAGGTACGCTGGTTTTTGTCGCTCCGGGACAGGTGGCAGGTGTGGATGATGACAAAGAAACATTGAATCCTCAAGGGTGGGCGTTACTATTCCATCCTGATTTATTGCGGGGCACATCATTGGGACGCAAGATGAAAGACTACAGTTTTTTCTCTTATGAAGCGAATGAAGCTTTGCACATGTCCGAGCGTGAGCGTCAGATTATCCTTAACTGTTATCTGGAGATACAGGAGGAACTGGAACGAGCCATAGATAAGCATAGTAAAAGCATTATCGCTTCTACCATTGAACTTTTGTTGAACCATTGCCAGCGTTTCTATGACCGCCAATTCATTACCCGTGAAAGTCTGAATAAAGATATCCTGGTTCGTTTTGAGAATCTGCTCAGTGACTACTTTGAATCAGACCAGCCGCAAACAGTCGGTTTGCCGTCTGTGCAATATGCCGCGGACAAACTGCATCTTTCTGCCAATTACTTTGGTGATTTGATTAAGAAAGAAACCGGAAAGTCTGCTCAGGAGTCCATTCAACTCTTTGTGATAGAAAAAGCAAAGGAACGGCTCTATGATGAGAATAAAACCGTCAGCGAAGTTGCCTATGAACTGGGCTTCAAGTATCCGCATCATTTAAGCCGTTTGTTTAAGAAGGTGGTAGGGGTAAGCCCGAATGAGTATCGGGCATAACTCCTCATTTGATTTTCTGACTATATCTCAGATACCAGATACATATCAGCAGCGAAACCACTGTCGAGATGGGTGGAGCAAAGCCCATGATGAACAGTGATGAACTGTCTATCTGGCTGAGCCAGTATGACAATGGAATGCGGAACAAGAAAGTCGCTATCAGACTGTGAATCATCGGGAACAGTAAATTTCCCTGTCCGCTGAAGTAGGAATTTATACAGAACACAAAACTGACAATGACGCAGTCGATGCTGTATCCCCGCAGATATTCCGCCGCCATAGCCACCACAGCCGGGTCTTTGGTGAAAAAAGCCGTAAGCGTTTCGGGCAGGAATTGCGAATAGAGGCAAGCCGACAATCCGAAAACGAGGGCAAATCCTATTCCGGAAAGGAAGCACTTGTTCATTCGCTGTATCAATTCTGCACCATAATTCTGTGCTGTCATGGTTGCCACGGCCGATGATATGGTTATCGGAGGCAACATGGCGAATACGATGATTATTAGAAACGAGACATTAATCAATGCATCCTGCAAGGCTATGGGAGCACCCAGTGTCAGCACTCTTTTGGACAGAACTCGGTTCAGCCGGATGTCCCGCTTTGTGAACTCAAAGTGGAATCCGCGCCGGTGCAGAAACCCAAGTGCTGTTGCAAAACTGATACCTTGCGCCGTAATAGTGGCAATGGCTGCTACGCTTGCAGAATCATCATATTGTCCCACAACAAAGAGGTCGGCACCCCCGTAGAGTGCCTGAAGTGCATTCGCTATCAGGAAGGGTACTGCAAACTGTAACAGTACTTTCGGAACGCTGCCTTGTGTCAGATTTAACTCTTTCATCAAACTTATTCTTTCATCAATCAGGCCAAAGCTGCAATTCTGGTATAAAAAAGGTGCCGGACAGGGTGAATGATTTGCACCATTCATCTTATCCGGCATCCTAATTATTGATTATCATGTCCTCCGATGAGGATTTTAAATTCCTGTCTTCGTTTTCGGGTGCAAATGTGGGCAATGTTTTTATAACCACCAAATTATATCTGGAATTTATTTTCTTGTTTGGTCTGCTCTTCCTATCTCCCCGTACCCGATCCATATCAAGTCCATATCAAGTCCGTACCAAGTCCGTAGCAAATTCGGTTGTATAGATACGGAGCAGATACGGACTTGATATGGATCGGGTACGGGGAGGGCATGAAATTGGTCTAAAAGTCGTGAAACGAGAACACTGATTCATTCGACAAGAGTAAAATATCTCATTTATCAATAAAAACAGTTTAGACAGAGAAATGCATTCTCCGAAATATTGAGAAAATAGAAGAATAAGATAATGTTAAATATACAGGAATAGATTGCGGAAGTTAATCATATAGTTAACTTTGTGATAAAATAAAACGGCAATGGAATATAAAAGAGAAATAATCGTGCATGGGGATTATTTTGCAGAATTTTATGATAAACAAGTATCTTCTGTGAGACAAAAAATAAATTATGTACTCAATCTCCTGCGCATAGAAGAACATATTCCTTCCAGATTCTTTCGAAATATAGAGAATGTTAGAGGATTATTTGAAATAAGAATAGAAATGGAAAGCAATATTTTTCGGATATTCTGTTGCTTTGATGAAGGAAAACTGGTTATTCTTTTTAATGGTTTTCAAAAGAAAACACAAAAGACACCTCTCAGAGAAATAGAAAAAGCAACCTCAATTATGAAAGAATATTTTGAATTAAAGAAGAAAGGAGATAGACTATGAGTGAAACAAATGCTAAAGCAAAATCAATCAAAGGGTGCCATACCTTTGATGAAATATTGGATGTGGAATACGGGCAGAAAGGCACACCGAAACGCAATGATTTTGAACGGGGTGCAGAGGTCTTTATTCTTGCAGAACGTCTGAAAGAAGAACGTCTGAAAGCCGGTCTTACCCAGGAACAACTTGCAGCGAAAATAGGTACAAAGAAAACCTATATCTCACGCATTGAGAATGGAAAAGCAGATGTACAACTCTCCACTCTCTTCCGGATTTTCGAAGGGCTGGGGAAAAGGGTCAGTCTGACTATTCTCTAAATAGGTTTATCAGACTGCCTTCTGCTTGTCGCAATACTTTTTTACTACTTCCATCAGTCTTGCTTTATTGAAGGGTTTTACGAGGTATTCATTACATCCGGCCTCAAGTGCAGCTTGCTGGTCGGTATCGAAAGCATGCGCGGTGAGGGCGATGATGGGTACTTCGGTATCGAACTTACGTATTTCGGCCGTTGCCGCCAGACCATCCATCATCGGCATCTTCATATCCATCAGTACCAAGTCGAAATGCTTGTTTTTGACGGCCTCTACAGCTTCCTGTCCGTTTTTCGCGTTTACGAGGTGGAAGTGCTTTTTCAGCAATGCCGAGACAAGCAGGAAGTTGCTTTGAATATCCTCTGCCACCAGAATCGTTTGCTTGGCGGGAGAGGATAGGACTTCGTCCTGTTCGGCAACCTTCGCTTCGGTCTTGGTCTTTTGTGAAGCATCGCTTTCGGACTTCCTTTTATTGCTGTGTGTCCGGAGTTAAACTTCCTGCCCTTCCCCTCCGTTTTTCCTGTGTCTCTGACGAGGCTTCCCCAAGTCAGCGACAAGAGAAAGCCTCGTCAGAGACACAGGAAAAACGGGGGAAAAGGAGGAGTTAAGGGAACTGTAAGGAGTTATCGTTTCGCTTAGGAGTTAATGGAGTAAGCTTCTTTATCCCCCCTAACGCCTGATTTCGCTTTTACACCCTGTTTTTTCGTTTTGCTTCTTTTGTCGTTGCCGCGTCTCGATAATTTTGTTTTTCTTTGCAGAAAAGAAGAAAAAATATATGTCCTCATTTGATACCTACATAAGCCGTAAATTGCCGCTGGTCAGCCTGATTAGTGCAGTTTTCATCATATATCCCAATATAGCCTGCCTCCCCTGGGATATAAAATTCTGGGGAGTTTGTGCGGGCTTTTATTGGTATTTTGCCTACCGTTTCTTTTTTTTCTGGGGACTGATTAGTTTGTTGATACGCTATAATCTGCGTCGACTACCGGATGCACAGTTTAAGGAACGCTTTGCCCGCAACTTCGGCTATTCGTTGCTTGCCTACGCGGGGTTTGCATCCGTTTCCTACTGGATTGCTTCGTATGGTATCCGCACCGACTTTCTGGGTAGCACCCTGCTTTCCCAATTCTTCATCCTGTGTTCCCTCTGCACGCTTATCGGCCACATCTCTATGCTCTACTCCAAACAACGGGAGAAGGAACATGAGATTGAGCGCCTGCGCATAGAGAACCTGCAAAGCCGTTGCGATGCATTGGCCAACCAGATAAACCCGCATTTCTTTTTTAACTCACTGAACGGAGTGCAATCGCTCATCCGCAAGAAGGATGACGAGAAAACACTGATGTACGTGCATAAGCTGTCCGACATCTTCCGCTACATTCTTCAGAGTGACAAGAAGGGGCTCGTCACGCTGAGGGAGGAACTGGAATTCATCCAGTCTTTCCGCTACGTGATGGAGGTGCGCTTTGCCAATAAGCTGATGTTTTCCATCCGGGTGGACGAGGCTGTGCAGGATGAGCTGACATTGCCGGTGCTTTCATTGCTCCCACTGGTGGAGAACGTGACCGTTCATAATATGATAGACAGTGAGCATAAGATGGAAATATCCATCAGTCTGAACGAACAGAATGAGTTGGTGGTGTCCAATCCTATGTATCCCAAACTGTCTCCTCCCGATACCAACGGAACCGGATTGAAGAATCTGGAAAGCCGTTTCGCTTTGCTGATGAACAAGCAAATCCGGGTGGAGTGCGATGAAGAAACATTCCGGGTTTATCTCCCTTTAAAATAAAAATAGAATCAATATCAAAACAAAAGAGTAGCGATATGAGAGTGCTTATTGTAGAAGACGAGACTGCCGCTTATGAGAATCTGGTAGATATTCTCAAGGAAGTCTCCTATGATATTCAGATTTCCGGTAATACGGAAAGTGTGACCCAGACTATCCATTGGTTGCAATCCAATCCGACTCCGGATTTGATATTCATGGATATACATTTGTCGGACGGCTCGGCATTTACTATCTTCGATAAAATGGAACTGGAAACCCCCATTGTTTTTACGACGGCATACGACCGTTATGCGATAGAAGCCTTTAAGGTGAATAGCGTGGACTACCTGCTGAAACCGGTGAAGGTGGAGGATGTGAAGCATGCACTGGATAAGTATAGCAAGCTGACCCGTCAGGATATTCTGCAATACTTGTCTCAGTTGAACCTGTTGGCACCGGTGCCCAGATATAAAGATAAGCTATTGATTCCACGAAAAGATAAATTGCTGCCTGTCAGTCTAAGGGATGTTTCGTGTTTTTATACGGTGGATAAGAATACGTGTGTGTATCTGAAAGACGGGACTCTGTATCCGTATTCCAAGACGTTGGAACAAATAATGTCCTCTCTGAATCCCGCTGACTTTATCCGGGCGAATAAGCAATTCATCATAGCCAGAAACAGCGTGACGGATATAACCATCTGGTTCGATAGCCGCTTGCTGGTGACGCTCGATGTGGAGGTTCCCGAGCGTGTCTATATCAGCAAGAACAAAGCATCTGAGTTCAAGTCGTGGCTGGTGAGTAATAACGGTTAGGTTACAGGACGTTAATCAGTAATTTAGGTATGTACTACTGTAATTTGTCTACAGGTTCTGTAGGCGACAGTCCCTATATTTGCAACCGAAAACTATTATAGAATAAAAAGAGTGTTTTTAAAGATGAAAAAAGAGAGAACGATACTTGCATTATGTACTGGCTGCCTGATAAGTGCGGCAAGCCTGCAAGCACAAACCGGCAAGGACAGCACACAGGTGGCGAGAAGCTACGCTATCAATGAAGTGGTGGTGACGGGCACATGCAGCGAAACGGATGTACGCCATCTGCCCATGACCGTATCAGTGGTGGGACGTCCGCAACTCGAAGTGAGCCAACAGGCTTCCGTGCTTCCGGTGCTGAACTCCCAGGTGCCCGGTTTCTTCTCTACTTCACGCGGTGTGATGGGGTATGGTGTAGCTACAGGTGCATCAGGACAGATGTCGCTGCGTGGAATCGGAGGTCCGGCACAGGCGGGGTTACCCACTACCGGACTGTTGGTTTTGATTGACGGACATCCTCAATATATGGGTTTGATGGGACATCCCATCGCCGATGCTTACCAAACGATGATGGCGGAGCGAGTAGAAGTGCTTCGTGGCCCGGCATCAGTGCTTTACGGTTCCAATGCTATGGGTGGCGTCATCAACATCGTCACCCGCAAGATGCAGGAAGACGGTGTGAATACAAGCATTAACATCGGTGCCGGTTCTTATGGAACCTTGCAGACCGAAGCTACCAACCGCATCCGGAAAGGACGTTTCAGCACTATGGTGACAGCTTCTTATAATCGCACAGACGGGCATCGGGCCGATATGGGCTTTGAACAATACGGCGGTTATGCCAAGTTGGGTTATGACTTCACGGACAACTGGAAGCTGTGGGGAGATGTGAATATCACCCGTTTCAATGCCACCAATCCGGGGTCGGTAAGTCGCCCTTATATCGACAACGACCAGCGCATCACTCGCGGTATGACCTCTTTTGCTCTGGAGAATCATTACGAAAAGACCTCGGGAGCATTGAGTTTCTTCTATAACTGGGGCGACCACTGGATAAACGACGGCTACCAGCCCGGCGGAAAACCGCTTGACTACCGCTTCAACTCCAACGACCAGATGCTCGGTGTATCATGGTATCAGAGCCTGCAACTTTTCAAAGGGAACCGGGTGACTGTAGGAGCCGATTATTTTCATTTCGGCGGTGAAGCATGGAATAAATTCTCTGACGGACATCGTGAAACCTCAGCGGATAAATCCCTGAATGAAGTAGCCGGATATGTAGACTTCCGGCAGGACATCGTCACCTGGCTCACGCTGAATGCCGGTGCACGTGTAGACCATCATTCGCAGACAGGGATGGAGTTTATTCCACAAGCCGGTCTGGCTTTCCACCTCCCGAAAGATGCGGAAATCAAGGCAATGGCAAGTAAGGGATTTCGCAATCCAACCATTCGCGAAATGTATATGTTCCCTCCGCAAAACCCGGATTTGAAGCCCGAGAAACTATGGAATTATGAACTTTCCTTCTCGCAGCGCCTTATGGAAAACCGTTTGTCATACGGTGTAAATGTGTTCTATATCAATGGCGAAAACCTGATTCTGCGTCTTCCCAATCCGGCCGGCAGCGGCATGTTGAACCAGAACTCCGGTGAGATTGAGAACTGGGGAGCGGAAGCCAACATAGGATATCGGTTCAATCCGGCATGGGGTGTCACGGCAAATTATAGCTGGCTTCACATGGAGAATCCTGTGCTGGCATCTCCCGAACATAAACTTTACGGAGGCGTGAACTTCAGAAAAGGACGTTGGAGTGCATCTACGGGCATCCAATATGTGAAAGGACTCTATACCGACCTAGATGCGGAAACCAAGGAGAACTTTGTGCTGTGGGATATGCAGGGGAGCTTCAAAGCGACCCATTACCTGTCGTTCTATGTGCGTGGCGAGAACTTGCTGGCACAACGTTACGAAATAATAGCCGGCTATCCTATGCCGAAAGCTACTTTTATGGGTGGAGTAAACATTAACTTTTAATAAACATATAAATTATGAAAACAACAACTATCAGACTGTATTCTCTGGATTACGGCAATGTGAAAACGTATTTTGCCGCAGCCCTTTTCATTCTGGGTAATCTGGTTTTGCCACAACTTTGCCATCTTATTCCACAGGGTGGTCTTACTTTGTTACCGATTTATTTCTTTACGCTTATTGCTGCTTATAAATACGGTTGGAAAGTTGGATTGCTGACAGCCGTTTTCTCACCGTTTTTGAACCATCTGCTTTTCGGTATGCCTCCTGCAGGAGTATTGCCGGCCATCCTTTTTAAATCCGTTTTACTGGCAGTGGTTGCCGGATATGCAGCCAATCGTTTTAAACGTATCTCTATTCCTGTTTTAGCATTAGTAGTACTGGCTTATCAGTTTATCGGAACGCTGGGTGAGTGGGCAATGGTAGGCGACCTTGCACTTGCTTTCCAGGATTTCCGCATCGGCATACCAGGAATGGGATTACAGATTCTCGGCGGTTATCTGTTTATCAAGTATTTGGTTTATAAATGATATTCCATAAAATAAAAGTATGTTACGAAAAATCAGACTAACGTTTGCCATATTTTTTTTCGTGCTGATCACGCTTTTGTTTCTCGATTTTACGGGTACATTGCATGCTTGGTTCGGTTGGATGGCTAAAATTCAGTTTTTGCCCGCTTTGTTGGCTTTGAATGTCGGGGTTGTAATAATCCTTATTGCATTGACACTGCTCTTTGGGCGTGTGTATTGTTCCGTAATCTGTCCGTTGGGCGTATTTCAGGATGTAGTTTCATGGTTGGGTAAAAAGCGGAAAAAGAATCGCTATTCGTATTCACCTGCACTTAATTGGTTGCGTTACGGAGTGCTGGGAGTATTTATTCTGGCTCTGATAGGAGGAGTTGGTTCATTGGTTGCCTTACTGGCACCTTATAGTTCGTACGGACGAATAGCTTCTAATCTGTTTGCTCCGGTTTATCAGTGGGGAAACAACCTGCTTGCTCTTTTGGCCGAACGGGCAGATAGCTATATGTTTTATTCTGTAGATGTCTGGATGAAGACTATGGGAACTTTTGTGATAGCTGTTCTGACATTTGTTATTCTGACTGTGCTGGCCTGGCGCAACGGGCGTACATATTGCAATACAATTTGTCCGGTAGGAACAGTATTGGGATTCTTTTCACGTTTTTCTTTGCTGAAACCGGTAATCGATACGGGTAAATGTAATGGCTGCGGTTTGTGCGCACGCAATTGTAAGGCGGCATGCATTGATTCTAAAAATCATAAAATAGATTATAGCCGCTGTGTGGTTTGTATGGATTGCATCGGTAAATGTAAGAAAGGAGCTATCCGTTATGAGCGTCCTCATAAGGAAGTGCAGAAACCGTTAGCTGCTGAAAAAGTAACTGGTGTGTCACCGGAACAGGTGGACAATGCACGTCGTGCTTTCTTCTCTGCCGGCGCCGTGTTTGCTGCAAGTACATTGCTGAAGGCACAGGAGAAAAAAGTGGATGGTGGATTGGCTGTCATTGAGGATAAGAAAATACCGGAACGGACGACACCTATTGTACCGGCAGGTTCATTGAGTATTCGTAATTTTGCGCAGCATTGTACGGCTTGCCAGCTTTGTGTATCAGTGTGCCCTAACCAGGTTTTACGTCCATCCGGTAATTTGATGACGTTAATGCAGCCGGAGATGTCTTATGAACGTGGTTATTGTCGTCCGGAATGTACCAAGTGCGCTGAGGTATGTCCGGCAGATGCCATCCATCCTATCAGCCCGGCAGATAAATCGTCTATCCAGATCGGTCATGCCGTATGGATCAGGAAGAATTGTGTGCCGTTGACTGATGGAGTAAATTGCGGCAATTGTGCCCGTCATTGCCCGGTAGCGGCGATAGAAATGGTTCCGTCTGAGGTAGATAATCCGGATTCTCCAAAGATTCCGGTTGTCAATGTAGAGCGTTGTATTGGTTGTGGTGCCTGTGAGAATCTTTGTCCGGCACGCCCTTTCAGTGCTATCTATGTGGAGGGACATGAGAGACATCGAGTAATATAAAGGTGGTAATGTGATAGGGTGATAAAGTGATAAATGTTAGAAGAACAGATATGGAAGAACATAATAAAAATATAAACCGTAGGGATTTTCTGAAAATTGTGGGCATCAGTGCCGCTACGACAACGGCTGCTGCTACTCTTTATAGTTGCAAACAGAAGGATGGGGTGATTCCGGGAGGCAGTGCATCGACTCCGGTGCCCACTGATAAGATGACTTACCGTACTTCTGTGGCTCAGAAAGACCGTGTTTCACTTCTGGGTTATGGTTGTATGCGTTGGCCGACAGTTCCTTCGCCGGACGGGAAAGGAGATATAATTGATCAGGATGCTGTGAACGAATTAGTAGATTATGCTATTGCGCACGGTGTGAATTATTTCGATACATCTCCAGTGTATGTACAGGGATGGTCGGAAAAATCTACTGGTATTGCATTAAAACGTCATCCGCGCGAGAAACTGTTTATTGCTACAAAGTTATCTAACTTTAGTAATTATAGCCGTGAAAACTCCATAGCCATGTATCGTAAGTCTTTCGAAGATTTGCAGACAGATTATATCGATTATTATTTGCTGCACTCTATTGGTAATGGTGGAATAGAAGCGTTCAAAGCGCGATATATAGACAATGGTATGATGGAGTTTCTGTTGAAGGAACGGGAGGCTGGACGTATCCGTAATCTGGGATTTTCTTTCCATGGTACAGTGGATACTTATGACTATGCGCTTTCTCTGCATGATGAGGTGAAATGGGATTTTGTACAGATACAGCTTAATTATGTGGACTGGAAACATTCTTCGGGACGTAATGTAAATGCGGACTATCTATATGATGAATTGGTAAAACGTAATATTCCGGCAATCATTATGGAGCCATTGCTGGGTGGAAGATTGTCTAATGTACCTACTCATATTATGACACGTCTTAAGCAGCGTCGTCCGGAAGATAGCGTGGCTTCGTGGGCTTTCCGTTTTGCAGGCTCACCGGAACTGGTGTTGACGGTGTTGAGTGGTATGACGTATATGGAGCATCTTCAGGATAATATCCGTACCTATTCTCCGCTGATTCCTTTGACAGATGATGATAAGGAGTTTCTAGAAGAAACGGCACAATTGATGTTGAAGTACCCTACCGTACCGTGCAATGATTGTAAATACTGTATGCCTTGTCCGTATGGTATTGATATTCCTGCTGTGCTTATACATTATAATAAATGTGTGAATGAGGGGAATGTACCGAAGAGCCAACAAGACGAGAATTACAGAAAGGCACGCCAAGCTTTTCTTGTTGGTTATGACCGTAGTGTGCCACGCCTGCGACAGGCAAATCATTGCATTGGTTGCGATCAATGTTCGCCTCACTGTCCGCAGAGTATTAATATTCCCAGGGAGTTGCGCCGTATTGACGGGTTCGTGGAGCAGTTGAAACAGGAAACGTTGTAGCCCTCCCTACATTGACATTTATAGAAAAATTTTCATCTTTGTAATAAATAGTGGATTGCGCTGATATTGTTGTCATATAGAGACAATGATATCAGCGTTTTTGTTATATTTGCGGCATCGTATGCAAATTTGAAAAAAAATGAAAAAGCTTTTATGTACATTGGCGTTGTTTTTTTTATGCATGACGCCTTTGATAGCGCAAGACACTATCTCAGTATCTTATGAATCGCCTAAAGATGCTTTTGTGCAAAAACTGATGGACTTTCAGGGGATCTTTGGTTTTGATGTTATAGTCAGGACATCTCACAAGAACTTGCCTTATAAGTTGTATATGGTAAGATGTACTGATGGAAAAACAGAAAGGAAGGCTTTGAATGAAGAAATTCCTTGTAAGATGGATAGTGCTCAGCATTTTTATTTCTTTGCACAGGCAGAGTCCGCAGATAGTGTTCATATCGATTGCCAGCATAGAGTAGGAACCATTTTGCATGTTCCTATTGCAACCAAGAGCTGCATTCTGATGGAAACTTTGCCAACTAAAACTTATACGCCGGCAGATCGCATTCCTTTGATGGCTTATACTACCGGGGCAAAATTTAAGATGGATTTCAATGGTCAGACAGTGGATGCTATCAATTTTTGCGAAGTGCGCTATTCCAAAACCCATCCTTCGGAATGGTATGAAAAGTTTAGTATAAAAGATTATATCTATTTTGAACTTGAGTTTCAACCATAAGAAAATAAGATTGCGTGGTTGCATCTTAATTTCGCTGAAAACAGAAAACAATGAAGCAGGAAGTCTTATTTCTTCTATTGAATGATTATGCCGATTGGGAAGGTGCATTCCTTTCTATTTCTTTAAATGCCGGAGTGTTACCGGGTAACGAAGTAAAATATATATCAAAGACAGTTGCCCCGACGCTGGATGAAGTTCGTTCTATAGGCGGGTTCCGCACAGTGCCGGATTATAGTTTTCAGACTATGCCTGCCGATTATGCGGCATTGGTTCTGATAGGCGGCATGCAGTGGCAATCACCCGAATCGGAGTTGGTGGTGCCAATTGTGCAGGATGCATTACAGCGTGGCAAGATAGTTGGAGCTATTTGCAATGCTTCTGCCTTTATGGGGGCACATGGCTTTCTGAATAATGTAAAGCATACCAGTAACACACTTCCATATCTGAAAGAGTTTGCTGGTGAACGATATACCAATGAAGACGGATACTTGGAAAAACAAGCTGTCAGCGATAAGAATATTGTGACCGCCAATGGTACGGGGCATTTGGAATTTACTCGCGAACTGTTGTTGCTTTTGAAGGCTGATACTCCGGAAAATATAGAAGCTTCTTATGATTTCTATAAGAATGGATTCTTGAAATTAGGATAAGCTATCTATTTGTTGGTTAGAAATATACTGTAGTTAATATAAAAATAGAGAAACATTTCTATGTTTAATCATATATTAACATTGGGAATTTCGTGTATATTTGCATCGAAAAACCTAATGCTATGCTGATAATGAGATATTTTATAGCCAATGCAAAAAAGAGGATACCCTTGTTCTTGTTCTTTATCGGGTTCTCTTTTTGTCTTTATGCCCAGAAAATAAAAGTAAAGGATATTCCCCACATAGATAAATTGCCAATTAATGTCATAAACACTATTTTTCAGGATAGTGAGGGGTATATGTGGTATGGTACGGAAGATGGGCTGTGTCGTGATGACGGATACAATATCCATACTTTCCGTTCTGATTTCAAGAACCCTGATATAATGTTGAGTAACACTATAACATGTCTTGCAGAAGACAGTATCATGCATCATATCTGGATTGGTACTACTCAGGGGTTATACATTCTGGATAAGCGGACTTATACGATATCTCCTGTGAAGACTGCAGATTTGGGAAAGGGAAATATTGATGCTATTAATGTGACTGCCGACCATTCAATATGGGTAAGTGTTTATCGGAAAATAGTTCGGCTTGACGCAAATGGGGCAATTCTCAAAAGTTATCCTTTGCAATGTACCTATGGACCGGGTAAAGAATTTGTGCTGTATGAAGACAGAAAACATCAGTTGCTGTTGTCTATATCCGGCAAAGGGCTGTACAAGTGGGATAGCCAAACGGATCAGTTCCAATTATTTTTTCCATATAAGGACCGCATTAATGCTATTATTCAGGATAAAGAACACGATTATTATTGGTTAGCTTCGTGGGAACACGCTATCATACGTTTTGACCCTTTAAATTCTTCCGAGGATTTACGATATATTTATCAGCCATTTCCACGGACTTCTGTCGGACAAACTGCTAAAACTTCTTTGAATCTTGTGCAAGATGATACGTATGGATACGTCTGGGTTACATCCTGGAGTGATTTATTTGCTTATCAGGTTACATCTGACGGAATGCTGAAGCAAGTGGACACCTCATCGTTTCTGCCATGCCGTAATAAAGCTCTGCAAGGGATAATCAAGGACAAGAAAGGAGACCTTTGGATTACTGCTCGGGATAATAATAATTTCATAATAAACTTCGATGAAGATAATCTATCCAGATATAACATTGCTGCGTTGGAGGAACGGACTAAATGGATGCCTACTGTCGTATCTTTCTGCAAAGATGAAAAAGGGGTATTTTGGTTTTTCCAGAGGCGTCTCGGACTTTGTATCTATCAGCCGGAAAAGGATAAAATAAGATGTTATACTGACTTTAATATTACTCGTGGTCAATCCTTTCTGGTACTTTCCTGTTTGCTTAAATCGACCAAAAAAGGATTGGTGTGGGTTGTTGCGCAAAATAGTTCCAATGTATATGGTATGAGTCAGAAAGATATGGAAATGAAAGTGGATTGCAAAATAGAACTGTCTGCTGTTTCAAAGAACTCTGATCCTATAACATTTCTTTATGAAGATAAATATGATAACCTTTGGATTGCTACTAAGAACGCTTTATTTGTATATCACATAAATGAAAGAAAACTGGAGTCTGTTCCGAATGCCCTTGGAAATGTTACTTATATGACCCAAATGGAGGATGGTGTTATTTGGGGAATTGTGAAAAATAAAGGACTTGTTAGGATTGACCAAACAATGCAATCGGAAATACTGGCGTTTCAGGAAGATTTTTTGTGTATAGCTGCTGCCAATGAGCAGTTGTGGCTAGGGACAAATAAAGGCGAAGTCTTATTGTTCAACCCTAAAACAGAAGCCGTTGAAAATTACAGTATGATATGTGGGATGAATGGAGATAGGATAAATGATATTATAGTAGATCGTTATAATCATATATGGATAGTTACCAGTCAGGAAATCAAAGAATTCAACCCTAGAAATGGGGCTTATAGGAGTTTTCTGGCTTCAAACAAAAATATTGATATCAACAGGTTTCTGCCTCAGTCTGTATATAAAGCTCCGGATGGACAGCTGTATTTCGGAGGTGTTTCAGGCATAATGTCCATATTGCCTTCCCAGCACTTGGAAAGCGTTTCGCAGCAGATAAAACCTCTGATTACTAATGTGAAAATAATGGGGCATAGCGTGTTCTTTGACACAAAACGGAATGGTGAATCATTGGATGTTATAAATATCTATCCGGAAGAACAGAATCTGGAAATCCAGTTTTCATCATTAGACTATCAGAATACTTCCCGGATTCGGTATGCTTATCGATTAGCCGGGGTGGACAATGAGTGGATATATCTTCCGACTGGCAGAAATACAGCCTTTTATAATAAACTGAGTAAGGGCAAGTATGTTTTTTACCTCAAAACAACGGATAAGAATGGTCTGTGGAGTGACCACATCACTAAGATTACCATTCACCGTTTGCCTGCTTTGTATGAAACGTGGTGGGCATATGCAATTTATGTATTGTTGGTCTTGTTGATGGCGTGGTATGCTTACCGATTGATGCGTAATCGTATCCGTTTGCGCAATGCACTACATTTGCATAAGTTGGAACAGGCAAAGGCGGAAGAGATCAACCATGCCAAATTGCAATTCTTCACCAATATTACCCATGAGTTATTGACTCCGTTGACGATTCTTTCAGCCTCGGTAGAAGAATTAAAGCAAATTGCACCAGCTTATAAGGGGCAATATAAGGTTATGACCAATAACATCAATCGTCTGATACGGCTATTGCAGCAGATTCTTGAATTTCGTAAAGCTGAAACGGGTAATTTAAAACTGCGGGTGTCACAAGGCGATTTGGCTTCGTTTGTACAAAGTAGTGTTGACGGTTTTCTTCCTTTGATAAAGAAAAAAGGTATGCAGTTTATTGTGACTTGCCAACCTAAGCCTTTCATGGCGTTTTATGATACGGATAAGTTGGACAAGATTATTTATAATCTGTTGTCTAATGCGGCCAAATACAGCCTGCCTAATGAAACGGTTCATGTTGAATTGTTCAGGCATCCTGAGAATGACAACTTTGTACAGCTTGTCATCAAAGATAATGGTCCGGGTATATCAAAAGAAGCGCAGAAAGAACTTTTCAAACGTTTTTATGAAGGGAGTTACCGGAAGTTTAATGCTATCGGGACAGGTATTGGACTTTCTTTGGTTAATGATTTGGTTAAACTGCACCACGGGACTATAACTGTAGAAAGCAAAGAAGGGTGCGGAACTTCATTTACAGTAAGTTTACCATTTGAAAAGTCTGCATATGCTCCAGAGGAGATTGATATAGATATACTACCGGAAACGCAGGAATCGGTGGACAATATAGTCGAAGCATCGGTGAGTGGGGGAGAGGAGGAAGATGTGGAAGAAGAAACTCTTCTCAGAAAGCAGGAACAAAAATATAGTTTGTTGCTTGTGGAGGATAACGAAGACTTACTGCAACTAATGGTGCGGCTTTTGTCTGTGGAATATATTGTTTATACGGCCAAAGACGGGAAGGAAGGTATTGCTGTCATTGAACAGAATGATGTTGATTTGATTGTTTCTGATGTGATGATGCCGGTGATGGATGGTATTGAATTCTGTAAGTATGTGAAGAGCAATTTTGATACTTCCCATATACCAGTGATTATGTTGACGGCTAAGAACCAGGAAGAAGACCGTGTGGAAGCCTATGAATCCGGGGCGGATGGATTCATTAGTAAGCCTTTCAATCTGAGTGTGCTTCATGCCCGTATTGTAAATTTGTTGTCTACCCGTGAACGGATGACGAAGAACTTTAAGAAGCAACTGGTCTTTGAGGCGCAAGAACTAAATTATACCAGTCTTGATGAAGAATTCCTGCAACAAGCTATAGCTTGTGTGCATCGCCATTTGGACGATCCGGATTTTGATCAGACTCAATTCGTGGAAGAACTTCATACCACAAAATCCACCTCTTTCCGCAAACTCAAGTCACTGACCGGTTTGTCATTCTCATCTTTCGTCCGCAATATCCGCATGAAAGCGGCTTGCCAGATTATGGAAGAAAAGAAACAGGTGAAGATATCAGAAGTGGCATATGCGGTAGGATATAACGATCCTCGTTATTTTACTAACTGTTTCAAAAAAGAGATAGGGATGATGCCGGGAGAGTATTTGGAAAAGTTCGTTTCTAAATAATCAATTTATTCTTTTTAGTTTTATTGTTCAGGTATTAACGAAACACTATAAAGCCTTCGTTAATGCCTGAATTTTGATTTCTGCTATGGGGAGTGCTACATTTATGCGAAAAATAGTTCAAAGGGTGTAGAAAAATCTGTCATGACGTAAAATTCCGTTGGTTTGACCTGCCGTAACATAATCGTCAATAACATTATAGCCATTTTTGCAACGCTATCGGAACGATACTCTCTCTGACTTATCATTAGAGAAAGAATCAGTTTCAATAGGTTTTGAAGTCATATAATTATAATGCTAATTTTAAATTCTAATTAAATGAAGAATTTCATTTTTGAGTTATCGTCGAAGAGGATACTTTTTTCGATGATGGTGGCAGTCTTCTTTTCGGGAACTCCACGATCTGCTTACGCAGAAAAGAATGAGGTGCAGGTAGCTATGCAAACTGTTACCATAAAAGGTACTGTGGCTGATGTAAATGGTGAACCGGTTATTGGTGCCACTATACAAGTAAAAGGTACCACTACCGGTATCATCTCTGATGTGGATGGGAATTTTACTTTGAATGGGGTATCCGATAAAAGTGTGTTGGTTATTTCATTTATCGGCTACAAGACCCAGGAAATTCCTCTCAATGGAAAAACGACTGTGAAAGTGGTTTTGCAGGAAGATAGCGAAGTATTGGATGAGGTAGTAGTTGTGGGCTACGGTTCGATGCGCAAAAAGGATTTAACGGGTTCCGTTGTACAAATTCGTCCGGATAAGCTTGCTAATGAAGCTCCAAAGACGGTTCAAGATGTATTGCGCGGTACTCCGGGGTTGAATGTGGGTATGAATGCTTCAGCAAAAGGCGGTGGAACCTTGCAAATTCGCGGACAACGTTCGGTTTATGTAACTGATAAGGATAATCCTGCGAATGATACGCATAACTCTCCGTTGATTATTCTTGACGGTATGCAATTCTATGGCGAGCTTTCTGAAATTAATCCTAATGACATTGGTCAGATTGACGTATTGAAGGATGCTTCTGCCGCTGCTGTCTATGGTGCTAAAGCAGCCAATGGTGTTATCATTATTTCCACGAAGAAAGGAAAAACCGGCAAGCCGATGATTAATGTTAGTACCGACTGGAGTTTCGCTACCATGGGGGCAAATCGTAAAGTCTATGGCCCGGAAGGATATATAAATTACCGACGTGACTGGTATGTGGCCAATACATACGGTACAAATCCTCATACTGGTGTTTATGAGGCCTACGGGGCAGCAACATGGGTGCCTAAAAAAGGCGGAAATGAAGGTGAAGGAGAATGGGTATTTAAAACACCTGCCGGTTACTATGATAATCCGAACAATTTGGGTAAATATGGCATTACCCCCGACCAGTGGCGTGCCTATACTGGTGCGAGTGCTGAAATGAGTGACAGTGAGGTATGGGGACTTCGTTTGGAAATGCAGGGAAATAACCTGGCCAATTATATGGCAGGAAAAACATTCGACTGGTATGACCATTCTTTCCGTACCGGACTGAACCAGAACTATAACTTCAGCCTGTCCGGTGCTACCGACCGGGTGAACTACTATCTCTCTTTTGGCTATATGAATAATGAGGGCGTAGCTAAAGGAAATGACTATACTACTTTTCGCTCGAACATGAAGATAGATGCCAAAGTCACCAAGTGGTTGGAAGTGGGAGCCAATGTTAACTTTCAGGAACGTACTGATGGAGATACTACTGTGGATTGGGCAAGTCAGATTACCCGAAACAGTCCGTTCGCCCAATACAAAGATGAAGAGGGCAATCTGGAAAGATTCCCGATGGGGAACGTTGCCGGAGAAAGTGGCTTTAACCACGACTATAAACAGCAATTCAAAGAAAGAGAAGCCGGTTATACGGTACTCAATACTATTTTTAATGCTAAATTGAATTTGCCATTCGGTATTACATATGCATTCAATATCTCACCGCGCTATCAATGGTATTATGGCCGCACTTCTCAATCGGGTGATGAGCCAGGTGTAGAAACCGGATCTGCTACGCGTAGCAATAACAAACGTTTCGACTGGTCGCTTAATAATACCTTGACTTGGGACAAGACGATTGCTGACAAACACCGTTTTACAGTAACGCTGGTACAGGAAGCAGAAGAACGCCGTTATTGGAGCGATAAAATAAATGCCAATAAATTGCTCCCGACCGATGCATTAGGTTTTCATTATGTAGGAGTAGCTGATAAGTTAGCCAGTTCTTTTAGCTCTGATGACTCGCACGAAACGGCCGATGGTATGCTGGGACGTCTATTCTATTCGTATGACGACCGTTATATGTTTACGGGGTCTGTTCGTCGCGACGGTTATTCAGCTTTTGGCACTTCCAACCCGCGTGCTACTTTCTTCTCAACTGCATTTGGCTGGACCTTCACTAATGAGAAGTTCTTTAATTGGAAACCGATGAGCTATGGTAAATTGAGGTTTTCATGGGGAGAGAACGGTAACCGGCAGTTGGCTGATGCCAATATTGCCCTTGCTAATTTGGGTTTCGGGGCAGGAAAGACTTATGGGTATATTAACTCGGCAGGCAATCTGGTGGAATATAAATATATGTCAATGAGCCGTTTGGCTAATGTCAATCTGAAATGGGAAAAAACGACCTCATGGAATATCGGTTTGGATTTCGGCTTTTTGGATGACCGCATTACCGGTAGTGTCGAATACTATCACATGCCTACTACCCAGATGATTATGAACCAATCCATTCCACAATTTGCCGGTTTTAGTTCCATAACCAGCAACTTGGGTGAAGTTCAGAATCGTGGTTTTGAAATCTCCTTGAATACCACAAATATCAAGAATAATGTGCTGGAATGGAATACAACAGTAGGTTTCTCTTTCAACAAAAATGAAATCAAACACCTCTACTATGAATATGAAGACGTGCTCGATGCGCAAGGCAATGTGATAGGTTCGAAGGAGAGTGATGACATTTCTAATAAATGGTTTATTGGCAAACCTATCGGAACTATTTGGGACTACAAAGTGACAGGTATCTGGCAGACGAATGAAGTGGAGGAAGCTGCAAAATACGGACAGCGTCCGGGTGACCCGAAAGTCTGGAACAATCCGGCTAATGATAAAGTGAATGCTGACGGTACTACTACTATTGTATATGACAACGATGACAGACAGTTCCTTGGACAGACTACCCCTAAGGTAAACTGGTCTTTGCGCAATGATTTCAGAATCTTAAAAGACATTGGGTTCTCATTCAATATTTATTCCAAGATGGGGCATAAGAGTACGGAAACATATTATCTGAATAATGATAATTCTGCCAATAAGATTACAAACGGGCAAAATGTGTATGTGAAAGAGTATTGGACACCGGAAAATCCGACTAATGAATATGGGCGTCTGAATGCACAAGGTCCGTCGGGGGTTTCTTCTCCTTCTATGGTACGTGATCGTTCTTTTATTCGTCTTGAAAGTATTACGTTGTCCTACAACTTGCCAAAGAAAATCATTTCACGTTGGGGCATTGAAAAACTGACCCTTAGCGGAAGTGTCAAAAATGTGGCTGTTTGGGCTAAAGATTGGGATTATTGGGATCCTGAAACCGGAAGTTTGGCTCCCAGAACTTTTAATTTAGGACTAAAATTAACTCTCTAATAAAATACTGATATGAAAAGAATATATAATATAGTAATGATTGGAGCAATGGCTGCCACTACATTGTTCACTTCTTGTTCAGAGGATTTTTTGAAACCGGATCCACTGTCCATGTACGAACCGGGAAATACATTTACTACGGAATCGGGAATTCGTGCTGCACTTGCTAATTCCGATAGAAGTTTACGTAACTATTTTGCTTATTATCAGGCACATAATTTGGTAACGCCTTTATATACCATGTATATGCATACAGACTTGGCTGTTGCCGGAAAAACTGACCAAAAAACTATTTGGGCTGATCCTGCAAAACGTCTTACCCCTACTAATGGTATGGAAGGTGGAGGTTCCGAAGTCAACCAATTAGGCTATTACTGGAGTGAAAGTTACGAAGGAATCAAATCTGCTAATACCATTATCAGCTACTTGCCTAACGTAGAGATGGACGAAAATGCAAGAAATGCCTATTTAGGACGAGCTTATTTTCATCGTTCATTTCGTTATCTTCATTTGGTTTTCATGTTCAAGGATATACCGTTTATTACTAAATTGGTAAATACTCCGAAGTTTGATTTCCGTTCTACGTCACGTGAAGCCATTCTTCAGAAACTGATGGCTGATATGGAATTTGCTGTACAATGGGTACCCGATCAAAAAGATATGAGTGAGATTGGGTTAATAAATAAAGGTGCCTGTCGCATGTTGCTTGCAAAGATTTATTTAGCTACGGGACAGTGGCAAAAGGCCATCGAACAGACCAGTGCGTTGATTGATGACCCGAACTATAGCTTAATGAAAAATACGTTTGGTACGTTTGTCGAACCTTTCAATAATGAGGCATGGCATGTCACACGTAATGTTATTTGGGATTTACATCGTGCAGAAAACAAACTCATTTCTGCTAATAAAGAAGTGATATTTGGTATGCCTAACCGTGGTATAGGATCTTCCAATTCTTTCGTAAGTGTTTATACCATGCGTGCCTTGGGTGCATTGTGGAACAGTAACAATATTACAACTCCCGATGGCAAAAGAGCTTTAGAAGCATATTCGCGCACTAATGCGAACTATGGTTCGGAATATGACTATCTTCGTGCTTTAGGACGTGGTACGGGATATCTTCGCCCCACTTACTATTTTCAGCACACTATGTGGAATGTGAATGGTCAGGAAGATACGGGAGACTTACGTCACAGTGCCGAAGCCGGTAACTGGGTGGAAACCGCCATGTTGAAGGTTAACAACAAGGCTTCTCAATATTTCGGTCAACAGGTTCAGAAAGCATGGGCTAAAGATACAATCCGTGATTGGTACGGATGGCCGCATTATAAAATCTATTTACAGGATCATGGCGCAGAAGCCAATGCAAGTGCAACTCAGTTTAATGGTGCCTCCAGTAGCTCAACTGTTGACGGATGTGCAGATTGGTATTTATATCGTTTAGCAGAAGCTTACCTGCTTCGTGCGGAAGCGAAATTCTATAATGGTGATCCGGTGGGTGCGGCTCAAGATGTGAACCAAGTAAGGCAGAGAGCACAGTGTACCCAACTCTATTCAACAGTAACTATAGGTGATATCATGGCTGAACGTGCCCGTGAATTGTATCTGGAAGAATGGCGTTATCCGGAGATGAGTCGTGTGTCTTATTGTCTGGCTTTGAGTGGAAAACCGGATGAATGGGGTAATACCTATGATGTAGACACTTACGATAAACAGGAGGGTACGGATGAGAATGGTGGAAGCTATTGGTATCAACGGATTATTCATTACAATGATTTTTATAATAAGAATCCGAATCTGATTATACAAAATCACTATTATACCATCGACAAACATAATTTATACTTGCCTATTCCACAATCTGCAATCGATGCGAATCGCAAGGATAAACTACGCCAGAACTTTGGCTATGATGGTTATGACGAAACTATTCCGATGTGGGAAACCTGGGAAGAGGCTGTTGCTGCTGAGTAAACTTTTTTAGAATGTTAAAGGACTCTGTCACTAACACAGGGTGGCAGAGTCCTTTTTTTATTCTTCATAGATATAAAAACTAAAGGAATCATATTTCACTGACATTTATTTAATTTTATATGAAGACTTTTAATCGATTGATTTTACTACTTCTAATTTTGGCTGCTTCGGGAGAGCTTCTTGCGCAGACAAAAGAATCAACTAAAGATATTATAAATATTATCCGTAAGGTGAACGATTACTGGCAGTCTAGCAACAAGCCGCAGGTACGTGCTTTCTGGGACAACGCTGCCTATCATACCGGAAACATGGAAGCTTATTTTCTGACTAAACAGCCGGAATATATGAATTACTCTCTGGCATGGGCCGAACATAACCAGTGGAAAGGTGCTAAATCGGATGATAAGAGCCAATGGAAATCATCGTATGGAGAGACGGACGAATACGTGCTGTTCGGTGACTGGCAGATCTGTTTTCAGACGTATGCCGATTTGTATTCCATTCAGCCGGATCCTGTACGGATAACCCGTGCCTGTGAAGTGATGGAATATCAGATGAGCACATCCGAGTATAAATATTGGTGGTGGGCGGACGGTCTGTATATGGTAATGCCTGTGATGACGAAACTTCATAAAATCACCGGAAATCCACTTTATCTGGAAAAACTGCATCAATATCTGGCTTATGCCGACAGCTTGATGTATGACGAAGAAGCCGGATTATATTACCGTGATCGTAAGTATGTCTACCCCAAACATAAAAGTGTGAATGGCAAAAAAGATTTCTGGGCGAGAGGAGATGGCTGGGTGCTTGCCGGAGTGGCTAAAGTACTGAAAGATCTTCCCGCAACAGATAAATACCGGAATGAGTATATCGCACGTTTTCAAACATTGGCCAAGTCTGTCATTGCCTGTCAGCAGCCCGAAGGTTATTGGACGCGGAGTATGCTTGATCCGGAGCATGCACCGGGTCCTGAAACCAGTGGCACAGCATTCTTTACTTACGGTTTGCTTTGGGGAATTAATAACGGATTCTTAGAACAGAAAACTTACATGCCGGCAGTTCAGAAAGCGTGGAAATACTTAACTGAAGTTGCTTTGCAGCCCGACGGTAAGGTGGGGTATGTGCAGCCCATAGGCGAGAAAGCCATTCCGGGACAAATTGTCGATGCTAACTCTACTGCCAATTTTGGTGTAGGTGCTTTTCTGCTGGCAGCTTGTGAGTATGTACAATACTTGTCAGAACAATCAAAATAGGTGATAGGTAACAATTAAGGTTTAAAGAATATGAAACGGAAAATATTCATTATCCTGTTTGCCGTGAGCTGGTTTGCCGGTTCATGGGCAAAAGGAGATTTATCTGACAAAAGTCCGGATATTCCGAAGAAGGGATATTCGGATGAGACTACTTCTTTTAGCGGTTATGAAATAACCTCCGAGGGGGCATGGTGCTGGTTTGCCGACCCGAGAGCACTCCATTATGAGAATAAATCGGGTACGATTAAAAGTTCTTATATTGGTTATATTGATGTACATGGCAATATCAAAGCTACTCAATACGATTATTTGAAAAACAGGGTTAGCGAGGTTCTGGTACGCTCTTATTTCCAACCGGATGACCATGATAACCCGACTTTCCTGGTATTGCCGGATGAGCGCATCATGATTTTCTATTCAAGGCATACCGATGAGGCTTGCTTTTATTACCGTGTATCAGAGAAAGCCGGAGATATAACCACGTTGGGAGAAGAAAAGAAACTTATGACGAAGAATAAAACCACCTATCCTTCTCCTTTCATTTTGTCGGATGACCCTGAACATATCTATTTGTGTTGGCGGGGCATCAAATGGCATCCTACCATAGCTAGGGTTCTTATACCCGATGAGAATGGAGACACGAACTTCGACTGGGGACCTTATCAAATAGTGCAGTCCACCGGTGCGCGGCCCTATGCCAAATATACATCAAACGGTAAAGATAAGATTTATATGACTTATACCACCGGGCATCCGGATAATGAGCAACCGAATTATGTTTATTTCAACTATGTCGATATCAACGATTTGAAGTTGAAAGATGTCCGGGGAAAGGTTCTGTCGAAGATACAGGACGGACCGCATCGCGTCAGCAAACAAGCAGATTATATATCCGCCTATCGGCAAGCGGTTGCAGAACACTCCAATTACCGGAACTGGGTTTGGGATGTGGCGATAGATGCAAAAGAGAATCCGGCTATTGCCATGGTACGAATTGACCCGGATAAGACGAATCACAATTATTACTATGTGAAATGGACGGGTAAGGAATGGAAAAAAACATTTCTGGGATATGGCGGAAATCATTTTCACCAGACACCGGATACGGAAAGATGTTACAGCGGAGGTATGTCGATAGATAAACAGCATCCCGAACAGGTGTATTGTTCTGTACCTGTCAAAGGGGATAACGGAACTGTTTATGAGATTGTCAGATACTCGGTTGATGACAATGGAAAGGTGAAGCAGGAGTCTGTAACCCGTAATTCAAAGAAGAACAATGTCAGACCCTATTGTATACAGAATGCGGGTGACAGTACATTGGGATTAGTCTGGATGTATGGAGATTATTATGACTGGATCGTCAGTGCCCAGCGTCCTTTAGGATATTGTACGGCTATTCATGGTATTTCTCCGTTGCCGGTTGCTCCGGTAGATTTGAGTAAAGGGCTGATAAAACATCAGAATTTCGAAAAGAAGGTTGCTGCCACGATTGTTCGGAAAGGAACGCAGGAAGTTTCGAATATTGAGGATATAGAACTATTACAAAATAGTCGTGAAAGTGAATTTACGGTAGCTTTAACTCTTTGCGTTTCACAGGATTCTTATTATGGGAATATCCTGAAACTGGGAAATCTGATTTATAATCTGGATGGTGCTTCTTTGAAACCTTTCGTCACGGTAGGAAACAGTGTTTATAAGAGTACGAATGTACTTGGCAATTCTGATGTGTGGAAGAGGCAGAGGAGAGGAACGGATGGGGAATGGCATGCACCGGAAAAACTGAGCTTTTTTAATCTATGTATTACGTGTATTGACAATGAACTGCGTATTTATATAAACGGATTGCTAGATCAGACGATAACAGTGAATGACTTTGCTTTGGGAGATGTCACACTTGGCAGTTTCAAAGGGCAGGTTACTGAGTATTTTATCTATAAACGCGGCTTATCTCAGGATGAGGTAAAAGAAATTTCTACCTTTGTCCAGTCCGACTCAAAAATAAAAATATGAATTTATGAATAAACGAATAGTTTTTCTTTTGATTGCTGTTGCAATATTATCGTTGTCTGGCTGTGGCAAATCACAAGCTCCTAAGGAGGGTGTGAATTATTATTTGGATTCAGAGAATGGGGATGATGCTAACAATGGATTGTCTGAAGAGACAGCCTGGAGAAGTATTGATAAAATAAGAGATGTAAGGTTGAAGGCTGGTGACAGTTTGCTGTTCCACCGTGGGTCTGTTTTTTCTGGTATTTTTGAGATAGAAGCTCAGGGGCGTTCTGATTGCAGAATTGTTATTGATGCTTACGGCATAGGTAAGAAGCCTTGCATCACTGCTCCCGATGGCTCTTTATACGCAGTCTGTATTAGGAATTCGGACTATGTGACGTTACAGAACCTTGAAATCATAAATAAAGGAATTGAACGTATGGCTCGCCGTACAGGGGTAAAAGTGGTGTGTGAGAATTATGGGACATCGCATAATGTGATTCTTAACGCCTTGGATATACATGATGTGAACGGAAGTTTGGTTAAGAATGAAGGAGGAGGTTCGGGTATCCTTATATATAGTAGGTGGGATAAGGATAGTGTGATTTCTGTTTTTGATAGTCTTGCTATTGAAAATTGTGCCATACGCCGGTGTGAACGTAACGCTATAATCTGGAGTGCTCCTTGGAGCCGTAAGAACTGGCATCTGAGTACGAATACTGTTGTACGAAAGAATCTTATCGAAGAAGTCCCTGGTGACGGAATCGTTCCTATTGGTTGCGACGGGGTTTTAGTGGAGTATAATTTGATGCGTAATTGTACAGACCTATTGCCTGCCGATCAGGCAGCTGCCGGCATTTGGCCATGGAGTTGTGATAATACCGTGATTCAGTTCAATGAGGTGAGCGATCATAAGGCACCTTGGGATGCACAGGGCTTCGACTCGGACTATAATTGCACGAACACTACTATCCAGTACAATTACAGCCATCATAATGAAGGAGGATTTATCCTGATCTGCAATGCAGGAAAGGGAGAAACCAATCCTGAGGATAACATAGGGAATAGAGGGAGCGTTGTCCGATACAATGTGAGTATAAACGATGCAGTCCGCACACGCAAAACGCGTGTGGGAATTTTCTCGCCGACTATACATATTGCCGGTCCTTGTGAAGATACCCACATTCATAATAATATTCTGCATGCCAATGTAAAACCTGCCCGTCACACTGACCGGAAAATGGTTACAGCTGATTCCTGGGGTGGTTATGCTGATAATACCACTTTTACGGAAAACGTTTTTTACGCTCCGGAACCTTCGGCATTTAATCTCACCAAGTCCACCCGTAATACTTTTGATGGGAATTACTATCTGGGCTCATTTTCCGGAAAACCGAAAGACAGTCAGGGACACGTTACGTCGGGCTATTATAGTTCATTTCTTGAAAAGAAAACGGAAGGTTTCAGCACTCTTTTACATTTGCTTGAAGAGGTTGAGGTAGGAGATGGGGCAGCTACCATCAAAGTCGTTAAGAAAGAAGCTATTCATGATTTTTTTGAGAAGATGAAACAGTGAAATAAATTCTGTCTGAATAGGAGGAGGTTGAATTCTAAGTCCTCTCCAAACAATATCTATAAAATCTTACCCAAGTTTACGAACATTAACGTATCCTTGGGTAAGTTTGTATATAGACATAACTACTCTTCAGAAGTGTATAGCTACTTCCTAAACCTAAGATATTTTCGAAGTTAAGGACCTTTTTATTATACGGCTAATGTTACAAATGGAGTCTGCCTTCGTATCACAGCAAAAGACCTTGCTATGATTTTGGCTCTTACAGCATTGATTACAGCTGCTTTATGTTTCCCCTCTGCTATTTTCCTTTTATAGTATGCTTTCATCTGCGGATCCCAAGAGATGGCAGTAATAGCTGCCCGGGTAAGGTATACTTTTACTTCTTTGTTAGCCAATGAAGAAGTCTGCGTTTTTCCCCTTATGGAAATACCTGAAGTATGTTCAAATGGGGCGCCCCCACAATAGCAGGCAAATTTCCTCGGGTTGTCAAATCTTTGAAAATTGTCAGTAACACACAGTAATACAATGGCATTGATAATTCCTATTCCTTTTATACTTCTTAATAGCAAGTAGTTTGTGTAAAGCGATGTACTGGCGGCTATTAGTTGCTCCATATCCTCTTCCACCTCCAGGATTCTTTCTTTTATCGACTTGAGCTGCTCTTCCAAAAAAGAAATGGATTCTGTCACATCAGCCAACTTAGCCATCCGGGAGAATGTTTCCAATAACTTTATGCTTGATACTTTTTGCTTGACCAAATTGTCACGTATAATAATCCATCCCCGCAGTCTCACCAAGTCTTTGTCAGGCAATTTGTATAACTCCAGTTTTCGATAGTGTAATACCGCTAGTTCGCTATTCTTTTGGCGTCAATGCGGTCATTTTTGCCTCGTTGCAAGCCTATGGACTTCTTGATGGTCAACGGGCAAACCAAAGCCAGGGAAAATCCCATGGAGACACTGGAAACAGATAACTCTGTGACATAACTTCCCATGTTTTCAGCACAGAACAAGAGTTTGGATAAAGAGAGATGATAACCAGCTATCCAATCCAATAAAGATTGGATCCCAGTTGGAGTGTTATCAAAAGACTTGTGAGACAACTCTTTTTCGTCTGCGGACATTAATGATGCATCGAAAGTTTTTTTTCCTACATCAAGACCTACAAAATGAGAATAATTCATAACTTTGTATTTACAGTATTAAACATGAAGGAGAAACAGCTAATACATTTATTAGGTCGTGAGCCTACAATTCTAACTGGCTAGGTTCTCCTATTAAGAGAGTTGCAGTCTGATTCAGCCTATAGTCATTTAAGACTAGTGTCAAAGTTAGTTCACTGCAACTCTACTTTTCAAATATACACTTATATTTTGTTGTGATATTTAATACTGCAAATGTAAATGTGTCAAAAGTAAGAATCACTATCATTTCGCTCTGTC
>ERZ779762.153-NODE-153-length-42906-cov-3.084455_pt1 | contig 42906 bp, 45 predicted proteins | sample MGYA00511887_ERZ779762 | MGnify/ENA primary metagenome ERZ779762 (study PRJEB29588, sample SAMEA2163052) | human gut metagenome | biome: human gut; feature: human-associated habitat; material: faeces | place: Denmark | collected 2008/2010 ...
AGCCGGTACTTGTCGGTACCATCAATATCGATACTTCCGAGCTGATCAGCGGCATGCTGAAGCGCGAGGGAATTCCGCATACGGTATTGAACGCAAAGTTCCATGAAAAAGAGGCTGAGATTGTAGCCGGTGCCGGACAGCATGGAGCGGTGACGATCGCGACCAACATGGCAGGACGTGGTACCGATATCAAACTCGGAGAAGGTGTTCAGGAACTGGGCGGACTTCGTATTATTGGTACGGAGCGTCATGAGTCGAGACGTATTGACAATCAGCTGCGTGGACGTGCCGGACGACAGGGAGACCCTGGTGAATCCAAGTTTTATATTTCGCTGGAAGATGACCTGATGCGTCTGTTTGGTTCCCAGAACCTGATGAATGTATTTAATTCTCTCGGTATGCCGGAAGGTGAGCAGATTCAGCACCGTATGTTGAATAAAGCCATCGAGCGTGCCCAGATGAAGATTGAAAATAACAACTACGGAATCCGTAAAAATCTGTTGGAATACGACATTGTCAACAACCAGCAGCGTGAGATCATTTATGCAGAACGCCGTAAAGTATTGGATGGCGAGAGCATGCGTGATACTATTTACGGTATGATTGATGAAGTGATTGAAAAATATGTCGGACGCACGATCGGCGACGACCAGATTCCGGAAGACTGGGATCTTGCGGAATTGAATATGAATCTGCTTCCGATCATTCCGTTTGAGCCGATTACATTTGATCCGGAACGCGACAAGAATTTGAATAAAGCAGGACTTCTTCAGAATTTAAAAGAGGAGGCACTTCGTATCTATGAATCCAAAGAGGCAGAATTTCCAGAGCCGGAGCAGATTCGTGAGATTGAGCGTGTAATTCTTTTGAAAGTGACAGACCAGCACTGGATGAACCATATCGACGATATGGATCAGCTTCGTCAGGGAATCGGTCTTCAGGCTTATGGACAGAGAGATCCTGTAACAGAGTATCGTTTCCAGGGTTATGATATGTTTGAAGAAATGACGGAATCGATCCGTGAGGAAACAGTTAAGGCATTGATGCATGTGCGTATCGAGCAGAAAGTAGAGCGTGAGCAGGTGGCAAAAGAAACCGGAACAAACAAAGACGACTCTGCCAATGCACCGGTACAGCGCAAAACGGAAAAAGTTGGAAGGAATGATCCATGTCCTTGTGGAAGTGGTAAGAAATATAAATATTGTTGTGGAAAGTAGAGACGTCACGTGGTAGAATTAGATAATTACAAAGTAGAATTAAGTTCATATGAGCAGCCGCTTGCGGAAGTCAGAGATTCTTTGAATCTTGGAGACAAGCGATACCGCATCGAGGAATTGGAGAAAAATATGGAGGCTCCGGATTTTTGGGATGATTCCGAAAAGGCGAGCCAGGCCATGAAGGAAGTCAAAGACCTCAAAGATATCGTAGGACGCGCAGACGGTCTGCAGCAAAAGTATGAGGATATCATGACGCTGATTGAGATGGCGTATGAGGAAGAAGATGAGGAACTCGCTGCGGAGATCGGCGAGGAACTTGCCGCATTTACTTCCGAGTTTGATGATCTTCGTATTACGACGATGCTTACCGGCGAGTACGATGACAGCAATGCTATCCTTACATTGCATGCCGGTGCAGGTGGTACCGAGAGTTGTGACTGGGCAAGCATGCTTTGCCGTATGTATCAGCGCTGGGCAGAGAAAAAAGGATATTCTGTGGAAATGCTTGATTTCCTGGATGGAGAGGAAGCTGGATTAAAATCTGTCACATTGCAGATTAATGGAACCAATGCATATGGCTATCTGAAGAGCGAGCATGGGGTTCACCGCCTCGTCCGCATTTCTCCGTTTAATGCAGCGGGAAAACGCCAGACCTCGTTTGTTTCGTGTGATGTGATGCCGGATATTGAGCAGGATCTTGATATCGAAATTGCCGATGATGATATTCGAATTGATACCTATCGCTCAAGTGGTGCCGGAGGACAGCATATCAATAAAACGTCCTCTGCGATTCGAATCACTCATTTTCCTACCGGAATTGTGGTGCAGTGCCAAAATGAGCGTTCGCAGCATATGAATAAAGATAAGGCGATGCAGATGTTGAAAGCTAAACTGTATTTGCTCAAACAACAGGAAAATCGCGAGAAGGAGTCCGATATCCGAGGGGAACAGAAAGAGATTGGCTGGGGTAACCAGATCCGCTCGTATGTAATGCAGCCGTATACGATGGTAAAAGATCACCGAACCAATGTAGAGACGGGAAATGTCGCTGCGGTTATGGACGGAGATCTTGATATATTTATCAATGGCTATTTGAAATGGATCAACAGTTGATGATCTGCGATAAATGAGGAGGCAAGGATGAAGGAAATAATTGTATTTTTTCTAAGTGATAAAGAATATGGTATCGAGATCAGCGGGATGCAAAGTTTGGAAAATTACCGAGAGATTCAGCATGCCAGTGAGTTGCCGGAAGGAATGAACGGTCTGGTACAGATTCGCGATGACATTTATCCGGTTTATGATATGAAACAGAAATTCTGTCTTCCGGCAAAAGAGGTGACAGAAGATACGAAAATCCTTCTTCTTCGAACTCATGCAGGAAAGATTGCGATCGTAGTGGATCGCGTCGGAAAAGTATTTCGCGCTGAGGATAAGGATATTCAGGAATTTCCAAGAGTGGCGCGCACACGGGATACCGACTATATCAATTTCATTGCCAAGCGCGGCAGTGATCTGATCGTAGTTGTAAATCCGGACACATTGCTTACAGATGAGCAATATGCCGCGGTGGAACAGAATGAGTCTCATGCGGAGGAAACTTCGGATGATTCAAATACAAATAATGGAGGAAAATTATGAAAATTGCAGTATTAGGTTATGGTACAATTGGTTCAGGTGTTGTTGAGATTGTGAATACAAACGCAGCGACGATTGCAAAACGTGCCGGCGAAGAGATTGAAGTGAAATATGTGCTTGATCTGCGTGATTTCCCGGGAGATCCGGTGCAGGACATTTTGGTACATGATTATTCCATCATCGCACAGGATGAGGACGTAGATATCATCGTCGAGACGATGGGCGGAACCAAACCAGCATATGATTTTGTGAAAACTGCGCTTCTGAATGGAAAGAGTGTTTGCTCATCCAACAAAGAGCTGGTAGCTGCACATGGGGCAGAACTGCTTCAGATCGCACGTGAGAAAAATGTCAACTTCTATTTTGAGGCAAGTGTAGGCGGCGGTATTCCGATTATCCGTCCATTGAATCAGTGCATTACTGCGGATGAAATTGAATCCATTAATGGTATTTTAAATGGAACGACAAACTTTATTCTGACGAAAATGGCAGAAGAAGGGGCAGATTTTGATGTTGTCCTGAAACAGGCACAGGAACTCGGATATGCTGAAAAAGATCCGACGGCAGATGTAGAAGGATATGATGCCTGCCGTAAGATTGCGATTTTGACTTCTTTGGCATATGGTCAGCAGGTGGATTATCAGGATATTTATACAGAAGGTATTACCAAGATCACAGCAGAAGATTTTGAATATGCCAAGAAGATCAATGCAGCGATCAAGATTTTTGGTACAAGCAAAAAAGTTGGAGATAATGTATATGCTATGGTGGCTCCACAGATGGTATATTCCTCTGAGCCATTGTATAGCGTAAATGGTGTGTTTAATGCGATTTCTGTAACAGGCAATATGCTTGGAGAAGTAATGTTTTACGGTGCCGGTGCAGGAAAACTTCCTACCGCAAGTGCAGTCGTAGCCGATGTCGTAGATGCTACGATCCACAAAGGCGAAAATGTACCTGTAACCTGGGAAAGCGAAAAACTTCCGATCGCACCGATGGAAGAAATGGAAAATGCATTTTTTGTTCGTGTGGCAGAAGCAGACCGCAGCAAAATTGCAGAACTTTTCGGCGACGTGACAATGATCGATGCAGGCATCGCCGGTGAATGTGGATTTATTACACCGGTCATGAAAGAAAAAGTTTTTGCAGAAAAAGCAGAAAAATTAACATCTATGATTACACGTATTCGTGTAAATGCATAATAAAGTAGTAAGACCAGATATGGAAAGACGGAGGTAAAGAAGAGATGTTAGTCGTTAAAAAATTTGGTGGCACATCCGTAGCCAACAAAGAACGTATCTTCAACGTGGCAAAGCGTTGTATCGAAGATTATCAGAAAGGAAACGATGTCGTAGTTGTTCTCTCAGCAATGGGAAAACAGACTGATGTTCTGCTTGATATGGCAAATGATATCAACCCCAAAGCATCGAAAAGAGAACTTGATATGCTTCTCACAACCGGAGAGCAGACATCCGTTGCTTTGATGGCGATGGCAATGCAGTCCCTGAATGTGCCGGCTATTTCCCTGAATGCATTTCAGGTAGCTATGCATACTACATCTGTAGCAGGAAATGCCCGCTTGAAAAAGATAGATACCGAGCGTATCCAGCATGAACTTGAACAGAGAAAGATTGTTATTGTAACCGGATTTCAGGGAATCAGCCAGTACGATGATTATACGACACTTGGTCGTGGTGGTTCCGATACAACAGCCGTTGCTCTGGCAGCTGCACTTCGTGCCGACGCCTGCGAGATTTACACAGATGTTGACGGTGTATATACGGCAGATCCAAGAATTGTCAAAGACGCCAAGAAACTGGATGAGATCACGTATGATGAAATGCTTGAATTGGCAAGCCTCGGTGCGGGAGTATTGCACAACCGCTCTGTGGAAATGGCGAAGAAATATGGAGTACAGCTTGTTGTACGCTCTAGTTTGAATACATCGGAAGGAACGGTAGTTAAGGAGGAAGTAAAAATGGAGAAAATGCTTGTAAGTGGAGTAGCATGTGATAAAAATGTAGCAAGAATCGCAGTGGTAGGATTGGAAGACCAGCCGGGTGTGGCATTTAAATTGTTCCGCCACCTCGCAAACCACAATGTAAACGTAGATATGATCCTTCAGTCCATTGGACGTGACAATACAAAGGACATCAGCTTTACCGTAACCGGCGACATGGCAGACGTTGCTGTTGAGACGGTTGAAAGACACCGCAGTGGAAGTCTGAAATGTCAGGATGTCAAAGTGAAGAAAGACGTTGCCAAAGTATCCATCGTAGGTGCCGGCATGCAGTCTAACCCTGGTGTGGCAGCGCGCATGTTTGAAGCATTGTATTCAGCAAACGTAAACATTCAGCAGATCTCAACTTCAGAGATCCGTGTAACGGTTCTGATTGACCGCGAAGATACCGACCGCGCAATGAATGCCGTTCATAATGAATTTGATTTCTAATTCGTGGGAATTGAGTCGGTTAAAGATTTAGAATTTTACAATTATTGTAATTTAAAAGGCGCGAAAACGACAGGGAAACTGTTGCTTTCGCGCCTTTTCCGCGCTCATCTCGCGAACCCGCACTGCGTGCTTTATCACCTGCTGCGCAGGTGGTTCGCTTCGATAAAGTAAGAAAAGAAGCAAATGGCTTGCAGCCGCTTGCTTCTTTTTTTCTTACTTTATATCACTGTTTTGATTACAGATAGAATCTGGTCTGGTTCGAATGGTTTTTGGATAAATTCAGAAGCTCCGAGTTTGATTGCTTCCACCATTTTGGATTTCTGACCTGCTGCGGTTACCATGATAACTTTAGCGGAACTGTCTAATTCCATGATTTTTTCCAGAGAACCAAGTCCGTCCAATACAGGCATTGTAATATCCAAGGTTACCAAATCCGGTTTTAATTCGATGTATTTTTCATAACCGGTCTGTCCGTCTCCTGCTTCACCGACAATCTCGTAGCCGTTCTCAGTGAGTATGTTGCGTAATATTTTTCGGGATGTACGAGAATCATCCACGATTAAAACTGTTGCCATATAAAACAACCTCCCTCTTGTATCAAATTTTCGTTTATTACATCTTAACCAGCAAGTCTACTTTTTTGCCGCTGATGTAGAGTGGAAGTACATAAAATTCAGAATTTTCTTTTATGGAACCATCAAAATAGAATTCCGGAGGAAGCATATCAATAACAACTTCCTTGTAACTTAACTCCGTAGCATATAAACCGTTGATGCAGTTTGTAAATTCACAGACGGAATCTAAAGCATCTTCGTCCGGTTTCTCGAAATATTCACCGGCATAACCATCTGCAATTGTAAGGATGGCATCATCGTTGCTGGCAAAAGCCAAAAATCCATCGTAAGCACCGGTAGTCTTTTGACATGCTATGTACTTGGCAGAATATTCTGTCACCTTTTTTGCTTCTTCGATACGAATGTAAGAACTGACAAAACGTACAATGTTTCTTAAGACAAGTCCCATCATATCAAGAACAGATTCGTTGTCGGTGGTTACAAAAGTTGGAAGAAGTCGTTCGAAATCACCATATTTGATCGCATCAATTGCACTGTTGGTAAGACCTTCTTCTTTCTGGAATGCCTCCAAATTTTCCTGAATCTCTTCGCGGTTCATAACATGATTTTCTTCCAACGCCTGAACAAAGATCAGATATGGATTTCCCTGTAACTGCAATAAATGAGAAATATCTGCCTCGGTCAGATACCCTTTCTCAACAGCGAGGTCACCAAAACGTTTGTCGCTCTGCATCTGAAGATGATTTAACTCGTCTGCCTGTTTGCGTGTGAGTAATCCTTCAGATTCAGCAATCAACCCCAATTTAACACGATTTGCACGCATATATTCCATACATGAGATGAACTGCTCATTGGTTATCTTTTGTTTGTTCAAAAGATAATTTCCAAAAAACTGACTAAACATAATCCTTCTCCTTTCCGGATATAAAATTTTTAGCAGCGATCCATTGATTTTCAAACCTTGGTCCTAAATAGCTGCGTTTTTCTAAATATTTATTCTGTAAATCAGATTTCACTTGTAAAAATCCTAAAAATATTATACTATAGATTTTGAAAAAAAGAAAGTTTTTTCGACAAGTTTTAAAAAAAGAATGTAATGAAATCGTTATCAAAAAATAAAAGGAGAAAATCAATGGCAGGATCGACATGGGGCGAGATATTTCGCATTTCAACATGGGGCGAATCGCATGGAAAAGGACTTGGTGTAGTAGTGGACGGATGTCCTGCGGGACTTGCGCTTACGGAGGAAGAAATACAGAAATATCTGGATAAGAGAAAACCCGGTGAGACAAGATATTCGACACCGCGCAAAGAAGGGGATAAGGTGGAAATCCTGTCCGGAGTATTTGAGGGGAAAACGACAGGAACCCCGATTTCACTTATGGTTTTCAATACTTCGCAAAAATCCAAAGATTATTCTGAAATTGCCAAAATTTACCGGCCTGGGCATGCGGATTATACATTTGACCAAAAATATGGATTCCGCGATTACCGTGGCGGCGGAAGATCATCCGGAAGAGAAACGATCGGACGTGTGGCAGCGGGAGCCATTGCGATGAAAATATTGGAGCAGATGGGAATCGAAGTGCACGCGTATGTTACGCAGATTGGCGATATTCAGATTGATCCGGCAAAGATGAACTATGAAAATATAGAGAAAAGTCCACTGCGTATGCCCGATCTGGAGGCCTCTGAACGGGCAGAAGAATTTTTGGAAAAGCAGATGCAGGAAAAGAATTCAGCAGGCGGGATTATCGAATGCGTTGTAAAAGGAGTGCCAGCGGGTGTGGGAGAACCGGTATTTGGAAAATTGGATGCGGCACTTGCGCAGGCAGTGATGTCGATCGGAGCAGTCAAGGGCGTGGAGATCGGAGATGGATTTCAGGCAGCGGCGGCAACCGGAAAGACAAATAACGATGCTTTTTGCGTGGACGAAAATGGAACCATTGGCAAAGAGACCAATCACGCGGGGGGGATATTGGGAGGAATGAGCGACGGAAGTGATATCGTGCTGCGTGCGGCATTTAAACCGACGCCGTCCATTTTTTCAGAGCAAAAGACAGTGACGACGGAAGGAGACGCTGTCTCGGTTGAGATCAAGGGCCGCCACGATCCGATCATTGTGCCGCGTGCGGTTGTGGTAGTGGAAGCGATGACAGCGATGACGATTCTGGATAAAATGTTTGTCGGTATGACCTCGCGCCTTGACCGCATTGTGGAATTTTACCGCCGGTAATGCGGCACGCATTGGAAATTTTCTTCATAGGATAAAATAAAGCCCAAAAGGGGAAACGGTTATGAAGGAAAATAGCAGGGAAAAGGAACAGAGCGAATACATTGAAGACGAAACGACCATTTATGAAGTGGATCTTGAATGCTTGAAAGGACGCTGTTCTTCCGAAGATCAGGAAAGAGAATAAAAGAGAAGAGGTGCCGCAGAGAATGCGACACCTCTTTTAGAGAGAAAAAAGAATTAGCAGAAACCACCGAATCCGCCGAAACCGTTATTGCCACCGCAGCAGCAGAGCAAAAGCAGGATCCAGATAATGCAGCTACAGTCACTGCCGTTGCCGAATCCGTTGTTTCCTCCACAGCAGGATGTCAAGAGAAGGATGATGATGATCCATGTGCAGCAGCTGTTGTTTCCTTCATTGCAGGAGCATCCGCCGCCACAGTTTGTTGCTGATAAATCACTCATGTTAGGTGCCTCCTAAATTGTTTTACAGTATCATTTTATGTAGGAGGGCTTGCCTTGTTACCAAAAATTTGATATAATACATGCGGGTACGTAGTTTTATTGAAAACTGAGGAGAAGGAAATGAAACGGATATTGAGTATATTTCTGGTATTGTGCCTGTGTATTACGATGTGTGGATGCAGTCTTCAGAAGAAAAAAGGGGCATCCGGCAGCACAGAAAATGCGTTGACCGAAGAGGAGGTTTTAAAGCAGGCCGGAAAAATCTTGAAAAAAATGACTCTGGATGAAAAAGTGGGTCAGATGATCCTCGTGGATCTCAATGAACTGTCAGAAGATGGAAAACCGGTTACCAAACTGACAAAAGAGATAAAAGAGAAACTGGAAAAAAATCACATTGGCGGCGTTTTGCTTGGAAATTCCAATGTAGAGAGTGTCGAGCAGATTCAAAAACTGACCGGGGATCTGCAATCCATCGAGGGGATCACACTCTATATCGGAACCGAGGAAGAAGGGGGAGGCACCCGTTCGATCGCGGTCAATAACAAAGAGATTGATGGAACCGGATATGTGAGTCCGGCTGATATGGGAAAAAATATGTCGGAAGATCAGCTGGAGGATACCGGAGCAATGATCGCCAAAGAACTGAAAAATCTTGGCTTTAATCTCAATCTGGCACCTTGTGCTGATGTGTGGAAAGTGGAAAATGTTGGAAAAGTTTTCTGGGATGAAATTCGTAATCTTGCGATGCAGGAAGTCGGACCGGCACCTGTAGAGCCTAAGATAAAAAAGAAAATGTCAAAAAAGAAAGTGAAGAAGCTGAAACAGAAGTATGAAAAAGAGCGTGCTTCTTATGAGAAGAAAGTGCAGGCATACATTGACCGGTATACGGTGGATGATGCCAACCAGTCCTGTTTTTCTTCCGAGAAAGATATCGTCAGTACGGCAGTAGAGGCGATGGTTACCGGAATGAAAAGTCAGGGGATCGCGACCGCAGTTAAAACATTTCCGGGGACAGCACCGGTGGCAAGATATCATCAGCTGATACCGTGCCAGATTACGACGGGCTTGTCTAAACTCCGTAGAGAAAACTTTTCGACATTTTCGTCTGCGATTGATGCAGGAACCAATATGATGATGGCGGGACATGTATGGCTGACAAAAATTGACAAAGACTTTCCGGCGTCCCTATCGTCGACGATTTTGTCGGATGTGGTTCGGAAAGAACTTGGTTTTGAAGGAGTTCTGTTTACCGAAGCATTGAATGTGCCAGTCATTACCAGTCAGTATTCGGCGGAAGAAGCAGAATTGAAAGCCGTCATTGCCGGAGCAGATATGCTGTATAACCCGGTAAATGTGGAAGAGGCAGTATTCCATGTATCACGCGCTGTCATGTTTGGCGATATTGATGAAAAACAGGTCGATCAGGCGGTGCTTCGTATTCTTCAGGATAAAATCCAGCAAGGGATTTATCATAAATAATAACCAATCAGTTACGCGAAAGCGGCAAAGGAGGACAAAAAAGTGGAAAAGAAAGAGATGCTCTATGAAGGAAAAGCAAAAAAAGTTTATGCAACAGATGTAGAAGACGTATATATTGTTGACTACAAAGATGATGCAACCGCATTTAATGGCGAGAAAAAAGGAACGATTGTTGGAAAAGGTGTGATCAACAACCGCATGACAAACTTCTTGTTCCAGAAATTGGAAAAAGCAGGCGTTCCTACTCATTTTGTAGAAGAACTTAGTGATCGTGAAACCGCTGTTAAAAAAGTTAAAATTATCCCACTTGAGGTAATTGTCCGTAATACAGCAGCCGGAAGTTTTTCAAAACGCCTTGGCATCGAGGAAGGAAAGAAACTTCTCTGCCCTACCTTGGAATTTAGTTACAAAGATGATGCGTTGGGAGATCCACTCATCAACGATTATTTTGCAAAAGCAATCGGCATTGCAACACAGGAAGATATTGATACAATTACAAAATATGCCTTTATGGTAAATGATTTCCTTTGTGACTTCTTTAAAGACTGCGGTATCGAATTGATCGACTTCAAGATTGAATTTGGTAAGACAAGTGATGGAACCATTATTCTGGCAGATGAAATTTCTCCGGATACTTGTCGTTTCTGGGATATTAAAACCAAAGAAAAATTGGATAAAGACCGTTTCCGCCGCGATCTTGGTGGCGTAGAAGACGCTTACAATGAAGTGGCAAAACGAATTGGTTTGACAAAATAAGGAAAGGACAGGCAGATGAATTCCGAGTACGAACAATATAAAATGGATGGACTTCACGAAGAATGTGGAGTATTTGGTATGTATGATCTGGATGGAGGGGATGTAGCCTCCTCCATCTATTATGGGTTATTTTCGTTACAGCATCGCGGGCAGGAGAGCTGTGGTATCGCCGTCAGTGATACCAATGGTCCGAAGCGTAAGGTCGATGTTCAAAAAGGAATGGGGCTTGTCAATGAAGTATTTGACGAAGAGAACTTGTCAAAATTGAAAGGAAATATTGGAGTAGGCCATGTGCGCTATTCGACAGCAGGGGCAAGCAACAGCCAGAATGTGCAGCCGCTTGTGCTGAATTATGTCAAAGGTACGCTCATGCTTGCTCACAATGGAAATCTGGTCAACGCACACAAACTGCGTGAAGAGATGGAATATACCGGTGCGATCTTTCATACAACGATCGATACCGAAGTGATCGCGTATCTGATCGCGCGTGAGCGCCTGCATACGCCGACAGCAGAAGAGGCGGTAAAAAATGCGATGATGAAATTGCAGGGAGCGTATTCCATCATCATCTCAAGTCCGCGTAAACTGATCGGGGCAAGAGATCCTTATGGATTCCGTCCGTTAGTTATCGGAAAGCGTGACAACAGTTATATTCTGGCGTCCGAGACGTGTGCCTTGGATGCAGTCGATGCGGAATTTGTGCGGGATGTGAAACCGGGCGAGATCGTAATGCTTGATAAAGATGGAATCCAGTCGGATGAGACACTTTGTAATAAGCATTCGGCAAAATGTATCTTTGAATATATTTATTTTGCAAGACCGGACAGTTATTTCGATGGTGTCAGTGTCTACAACAGTAGAATAATGGCGGGAAAAATTCTGGCGCAGATGCATCCGGCAGAAGCGGATATCGTAGTCGGTGTACCGGAATCCGGAAACGTCGCTGCAATGGGGTTTGCGCTGCAATCCGGAATCCCGTACGGAACGGCATTTATCAAAAACAGTTATGTCGGACGTACCTTTATCAAACCGAAGCAGTCCGCCAGAGAATCCAGCGTAAAGATCAAATTGAATGTATTAAAAGAAGTGGTTCGCGGCAAACGTGTCGTCATGGTCGATGATTCCATCGTGCGTGGTACGACAAGTGAGCGAATTGTCAAAATGTTAAAGAATGCCGGAGCCAAAGAGGTGCATGTGCGAATCAGTTCGCCGCCATTTTTGTATCCGTGCTATTTTGGAACCGATGTGCCAAGCTGTGACCAGCTGATCGCACACAACAATACGGTGGAGCAGATCTGCGACATGATCGGTGCGGATTCCCTCGGTTATCTGGACGGAGAACGTCTGGATGAGTTGATTGAAGGGGATCACGGATACTGCGACGCCTGCTTTTCCGGGAACTATCCGGTGGAACCGCCGCAGGAAGACATTCGCGGTGAATATGAACAATAGAGGTTACGATTCCGGGCTTGTGCGTGAAAGAGCAGCGAGTCGTCGTGCTTGCACGAAAGAATTGCTGTTCTTTGGCGCACAGTTGCCCGAGTGGGCAAGCCCGGAATCGTTGGCAACCCGGAGTTGCTAATAACATAAGTAAGAAAGGAACTATATTATGAGCACAGACAGATATACAAGTCCGTTGTCCGAACGTTATTCCAGTAAGGAAATGCAGTACATTTTCTCACAGGATATGAAGTTTTCCACATGGAGAAAATTGTGGATTGCTCTGGCAGAAACGGAAAAAGAATTGGGTCTGAAAGATGCCGATGGAAATCCGCGTATCACAGACGAGCAGATTGAAGAATTGAAATCTCACATCTATGATATCAATTACGATGTGGCAAAAGCCCGCGAAAAGGAAGTGCGTCACGATGTAATGAGCCATGTGTATGCGTATGGACAGCAGTGCCCGAAAGCCGCCGGGATCATTCATCTTGGTGCGACATCCTGTTATGTCGGAGATAACACAGACGTTATCATTATGACAGAAGGGTTGAAACTGGTTAAAAAGAAACTGGTCAATGTCATCGACGAACTTTCGAAATTCGCGATGAAATACAAAGATCTTCCAACACTTGCGTTTACGCATTTTCAGCCGGCACAGCCGACGACTGTCGGAAAACGTGCGACACTCTGGATGCAGGAACTTGTGATGGATCTGGAAGATCTGGATCATGTTCTTTCTCATATGAAACTTCTTGGTTCCAAAGGAACAACAGGAACGCAGGCAAGTTTCCTTGAATTGTTTGAGGGCGACGAAGAGGCTTGTAAAAAAGCAGATAAAATGATCGCTGAAAAAATGGGATTTGATGCCTGCTTCCCGGTATCCGGACAGACGTATTCCCGTAAACTGGATACCCGTGTGTGCAATGTTCTTGCCGGAATTGCGGCAAGTGCTCATAAGTTCTCAAATGATATCCGCCTGCTTCAGCATTTGAAAGAAGTAGAGGAACCGTTTGAAAAGAGTCAGATCGGTTCTTCCGCAATGGCATACAAGAGAAATCCGATGCGAAGTGAGCGTATCGCCTCTCTTTCCCGTTACGTGATGATCGATGTGCTGAATCCTGCCATCACTTCTGCCACACAGTGGTTTGAAAGAACACTGGATGATTCTGCCAATAAACGTCTGAGCGTAGCCGAAGCATTTTTGACAATTGACGGTGTGCTCGATCTTTACCTTAATGTCGTAGACGGCTTGGTGGTTTACGAAAAAGTAATTACCAAACGTCTGATGTCAGAACTTCCGTTTATGGCAACCGAAAACATTATGATGGATGCCGTAAAAGCCGGCGGAAACCGTCAGGAACTGCACGAAAAGATACGTACGCTTTCGATGGAAGCGGGACGCAACGTCAAAGAGCGTGGTTTGGAAAACAATCTGCTTGAACTGATCGCAGCAGACGATGAATTCCCAATGACGTTAGAAGAATTGCAAAAGACGATGGATCCAAGCAAGTACGTAGGCCGCGCGCCAAGTCAGGTGGTTGAATTTATGAACGATGTGATTCAGCCGATTCTGGATGAAAATAAAGAACTGCTTGGTGTAAAAGCAGAGATTAATGTATAAGGACAGCAAAATCCTTTGATATCCGCAGAAGATGGTGCTTATGCTTGGGATGTTCCGGAAGGATTGTGGCAAGTCAGATGTGAGAAGGAGGGATATGAAGCAGCATGTTCGGAATGGCTTCAAGTTCCACCACCACAGCTTGGAATTAATATCCCGATGAAAAAAGAAAATGCTGATGTGAAACCGGAAGAAACTCAAAGTAAAAGCTACATGGAAAAAACTTACAAACGTTTTCGGCTACCAGATTCAGTACGCGCCAAACAAAAAGTTCAAAAAAGCAAAGAGCAAAACAGTCAAGTCAAGCTCTGTTACGCTTAAGAAGCTGAAAAAGAAAAAGACCTATTTTGTTCGAGTGAGGGCATATAAATTGGCGAACGGAAAGAAAGTGTATGGAAAATGGAGTAGTGTAAAAAAGGTTAAGATAAAGAAATAAAAAGAGTCAGTACAAAAGGGACTACCGCGTTTTAAACGCAGGCAGTTCCTTTTGTGCTTGTGATCACGCCGCAGGCAATTTTTTTGCCGGAATTTCCGGACGGCCGGGTATGAAAATCGTCAGGATCGGAATGCACGATCACGGTAAGCCCAAGAACATCAGACACGGAAAAACGGGTTGTGATCATAGCGTACCATGCCATACCATTATTTACAAAAAGTGGTGGCAGATCACCGGCGTGTAGTGGATGCGGGCAGTTGGTTGGATTGAAGTGAGTGCGTGCATCTGCAAAAGGATCCTCAGAATTTCCGCTGCAACGGAAACCTTCATGAATATGAAATCCGAGAACACGCTGGCAGCAGGAAGCGGATTCCATAGGAATCCCTTCGATGGAAACGGCGACGAGTGTTCCCTGCCCTAAGTCATAAAAGCGGATCTGTCCGCGGATACTTTCATATTTTTCAGAACCACATATATTAGCTATTGCCTGTGGGGATGAAGTGGACAATATCCGTCCAATGCAATTTGAGTCATACATAATAAAAACTCCCATGTTTGAGTTAAGGTTCATTTCTAATAATATGCCGGCTGGAAGGAAAAAGTGTATGTAAAAATAAAGGGAAACAGAAAGCTCCAAAAACAAAAAATGAAACAAATTGAAATCAATTGCTTGATTATGAAAAAGAGAGAGAGGAGGCAATGGTTGAAAAATATGGTGATCTTGGTTGATACCAATATTTTATTAAATTATCTTACAAACAGACAAGATGAGTATTTGGAGCAATCGATCCGGATTGTAGAGATGTGCGCACGGGATTATTTATTGGATATGTTGCGTTTCATACTCTTTCTACATTGTGGTATGTACTTCGGAAACGAAGTCAGGAAGAACGAAGACAAAATTTGAGGGATATTTGCGAAATATTTAGTGTGGCAGCTGCGTCAAAGAGTGAAATTATAGATGCCATTAATAGGGATTTTTTTGCTGATTTTGAAGACTGTTTGCAGGATAAATGTGCGAAGGAAGTGGGTGCTGACTATATAATTACCTGTAGCACAAAGGATTTTGAAAATTCGGAAGTTCAGGCAGTGAATCCTAAGGAATTTATGGATAGGGTCGCAAATGGAACAATCTGACAACTTTTTCAGGCAAGGAAAGCCCCTTCAGGACCAATGCAGATACAAACAGGATAATTCATTTGTACGCATTGGTCCTTGATGCTTTCTTATATAAATAAAAAGAATCGTCTTTGCACTTGCAAACCTATCCAAAATCATATATAATAAATTTGTGTGCGTCTGTGCATACAAAAAAAGGTGAAAAACGTGAGTTTAAGGAGGAATGGCTAATGGTAACAGCAGTTGTAGGAGCCAATTGGGGAGACGAAGGAAAAGGTAAGATTACCGATATGCTGGGCGAAGAGTCCGATATCATTGTACGTTTTCAGGGAGGCAGCAATGCCGGTCATACGATCGTAAATGATTATGGAAAATTTGCATTACATATCCTTCCATCAGGTGTGTTCTATAATCATACCACAAGTATTATTGGAAATGGAGTGGCATTGAATATTCCGGATCTGTTCCGCGAGATTAATGACATTGTAAACCAGGGAGTGCCGAAACCGAAGATTTTGGTGTCGGATCGTGCTCAAATTGTAATGCCTTACCACGTGCTGTTTGATCAATATGAGGAAGAGCGTTTGGCTGGAAAGTCATTTGGCTCTACGAAATCAGGAATTGCGCCATTCTATTCTGATAAATATGCGAAAGTCGGTGTACAGGTTTCTGAATTGTTTGACGAAGAAGCACTTCGCGAAAAAATCGAGGGAATCTGTGTGCAGAAAAATGTGATCTTAGAGCATCTTTATCACAAACCGGCTTTGAATGTTGACGAGTTGATGAAGACTTTGGCAGAGTACCGTGATATGGTAGCGCCTTATGTATGCGACGTATCAGCTTATCTGTATGAAGCAAGACAGCAGGGTAAACGAATCCTGTTAGAAGGTCAGCTTGGATCCTTGAAAGATCCGGATCACGGAATCTATCCGATGGTTACTTCCTCGTCTACACTGGCTGCGTATGGAGCAATTGGAGCAGGAATCCCACCATATGAGATTGGACGTATTGTGACGGTTGTAAAGGCATATTCCAGTGCTGTTGGAGCCGGAGAATTTGTCAGTGAGATCTTTGGGGATGAGGCCGATGAACTCCGCCGCCGCGGTGGTGATGGGGGAGAATATGGTGCTACGACAGGCCGTCCACGCCGTATGGGATGGTTTGATGCGGTAGCGAGCCGTTATGGATGCCGTATTCAGGGTGCGACAGAAGTGGCACTTACTGTACTTGATGTACTTGGCTATCTGGATGAGCTTCCGATCTGCGTTGGATATGAGATCGACGGAAAAGTGACGAAAGACTTCCCGACAACGAGAGAACTCAAGAAAGCTAAACCGGTATATGAAGTACTTCCGGGATGGAAAGAAGAGATCCGCGGAATTACAGAGTATGACAAACTTCCGGAGAATTGCCGCAAATATATCGAATTTATTGAAAAAGAACTTGGCGTGCCGATCAAGATGGTTTCCAATGGACCGGGACGACATGAAATCATATATCGTTGATGAATATGGAAAAGGATGGAAATCAGGAAAACTTGGTTTCCATCCTTTGGTATAAAGCGAGGATGGAGAAGACATGTTTTTGGTATTTTTTATATTTTGGGTTGTGCTGAATGGCAAAATAAATGGGGAAATTGCAGCATTCGGCGTAGTGATCGCGCTTGCTGTATTTTTGTTTTGCTATAAATTTTTGGAATATTCCGTAAAGAAAGACATAGCAGTTTGCAAGGTTTCCGGCCTTGCTGTTTGCTATGTCTTTTTGCTGCTTTGGGAGATCATAAAGGCGAATGTAGGAGTCATGCGGTTCGTCTACAATGAAAGAGAAGAAGTAGAACCGTGTATCGTTGAGATGGAAACGCCGTTTGAGATTAATTGTCTCAATGTGATTCTGGCAGATTCCATCACACTGACACCGGGAACGATAACGGTAGAGCTGACCGCAGATAAATTTACCATTCACTGCCTGGATCAAACGATGGCAGAGGGGATGAAAGATTCGTCATTTGTACAGTTACTGAGAAAGATTGAACGGGAGGTGAAGGCATGTTGACAACGATACAGCAGCCATTTTTTATCGTAGTATTTATTCTGCTCGGAAGCTGCATGATCGCCTGTCTGATCGCAGCCATACGCGGTCCGGAACTTGGCGACCGAATTGTGGCAGCAAATATGATTGGAACATTGACGATCGCCGCCATCTGCCTTCTTTCCTATGCGTTAAAAGAAAGCTGGCTTTTGGATGTGGCATTGATTTACACCATGATCAGTTTTCTGGCAGTCGTCGTATTGACGCGTATTTTTATACGCCGTTACAAAAGCCGCGCCAAAGAGCAGGAGAAAGGATAAAAAGATGGAATGGATTCGTTTTATTGTCGCAGCGGTCTGCATCAGCGGCGGCGTATTTGTAATGATATCTGCGGCGATCGGGGTGTACCGTTTTCCCGAATGCCTGACCCGGATGCACGCGGCAGCAATGGGTGACACGTTAGGGCTGGGGCTTATTATTCTGGGACTTATTGTGCTCTTTGGATTTTCGGTTACGACCGTTAAACTGGTACTTGTCGTCGCCTTTTTGTGGACAACCGGTCCGGTGTCCAGTCATCTCATCGCGCAGATGATGGTAGAAAAAAAGAAAAAGAGAGAAGAGGAGGCAAAACAAAAATGACAATTTTTTCCTATATTTTAGTGACGTTTTTGATCGTTTGTGCGGTTGCTGTCTGCCTCAATAAAAATCTCCTCACTTCGATCGTCATATTTATGTCATATAGCGTGATCATGTGCATTATCTGGATCCTTTTGGAATCTCCCGATCTTGCGATCACAGAGGCGGCGGTCGGAGCCGGTGTTACAAGTCTTCTTTTCTTTATGACATTGAAAAAAATACATGCCCTGACAGAGGTTCGCGGAGAAGAGGAACCGATGTGGGATGACGAAGAGGGGGAGGACGAATGAGCAGAGAAAGGGAAAACTATGAAAATGGCTGGTGGCGGAAATTACAGCGTTTTGTCGATGGAGAACGCGTGGAAAAACACGAGTATGAAGATATTTTTGAAAATCACACGTCGTTTTTGAAGAATGAGGCAGATAAAGAGACTACAGAAGTAGAACAAATTGCTGCTAAACCGTACAGAATGTCAAGAAAAGAGCTTTATAAGCGATATGAAAAATGGCCGCAGACAAGAGGTTTTCAATGGTTCCGGAGAATATACAACTGCGTGGCGGTCTTGTTTTGTCTGGCGCTCATTACGGTGCTTTTGCTGACGGTAAATCAATTGCCGACGTTTGGGGCTAAAGACAATCCGACTTCGAATGAAGTAGTCAGCCGTTATATTACAAAAGGGCTGGAGGAAACCGGGGCGACGAATATTGTGGCAGGCATGATCCTTGATTACCGTGCTTTTGATACATTGGGCGAATCGCATGTGCTGTTTATCGCGGCGACCTGCGTGATGATCCTTCTTCGTCTCGATTCGAAGACCAAACGAAATCAGGAGATCCGGAGAAAACCCAAAAAGACGGACGATCCGATCCTGCGTATGGCGGCAAAATTATTGACACCGTTTATCCTGATCTTTGGAATTTATATCGTGCTGAATGGACATTTGTCTCCGGGAGGTGGATTTTCCGGCGGCGCGATCATCGGAGCGGGGCTGATTCTTATGGCAAATGCGTTTGGCTTTGAGCAGACCGACCGTTTCTTTACGCGAAAGACCTATTCGATCATTACGGTCGCATCACTTTTGTTTTACTCGGCAGCCAAAAGCTATTCGTTTTTTACCGGAGCCAATCATCTGGAAAGTGGGATCCCAAAGGGGATTCCGGGGGCGATCGTGAGTGGAGGACTGATTCTGCCATTAAATATCTGCGTGGGAATGGTCGTCGCTTGTACCATGTACGGCTTCTATTCGCTGTTTCGGAAAGGGGAGATTGGATAAAATGACATTATTTACCAATTATTATGAGACGGCTGCCGTGATCCTTTTTGGCATCGGACTTACGACCTTGCTGCTTCATAAAAATATGATCAAAAAAATTATGGGATTTAATATTATGGATACGGCGATTTATCTGTTTTTGACATCAAAAGGGTATATCGTGGGACGGCTTGCTCCGATCGTTGTCAATGACGATCTGCGGGTGGAGACGTATGTCAATCCGATTCCAAGCGGACTGGTGTTGACAGGGATCGTTGTATCGGTCAGTGTCACGGCACTGATGCTGGCCATTACGGTGAGACTGTATAAACGTTATGGCACATTGGATATCGATGAGATCGCACTTAGCGCAAAGAGAGAGGAGATATAAGATTCATGAATCTGGTGCAGAACTTTCCATTTATGAATATTATCATGTGTCTGGCAAGCGGCGTGATATCTTCGGTACTTCCGGCAAAGAAGGCGCGAGTGTGGACCCTTACCCTGCTGACGGTACTTCTTGCGATGTCCGGCTGCGTGCTGGCATTTGTCCTTGGTACGGGTGAACCGTATGTCTATATGATGGGGCATTTCCCGGCACCTTGGGGCAATGAGATCCGCGTCGGCATTTTAGAAGGTGTGATGGCGGTTGTATTTTGTCTGATCATGCTTTTGTCGGTTGCTGGCGGAGGAAAATATATCGCAAGAGACATCGCGGTGACAAAGCAGAATTTGTTTTATGTACTCGTGAATCTGATGATGAGTTCTCTTCTGGCGCTGGTCTACACCAATGATATGTTTACGGCGTACGTATTTATCGAGATTAATACGATCGCGGCAGGAGGCCTGATTTTGATCCGTGAAACCGGACATACGCTGGTTGCTGCGACCAAATATATGATCATGAGTTTGATCGGTTCCGGTCTGATACTGATCGGAATATCAATGCTTTACGGCATTACGGGGCATCTTCTGATGTCCAATATGAAAGAGACGGTAGCCGCGCTGAATGCAAATGGACAGTACACGATGCCGCTTACCGTAGTCATTGTACTCATGTGCGTAGGACTGGCAATCAAGTCGGCACTGTTTCCGTTTCACAGCTGGCTGCCGGATGCCTATAGTTATGGTACGGCATCTTCGAGTGCCATATTATCGAGTCTGGTATCAAAAAGTTATATCTTTTTGCTTTTGAAAATATTTTACCGCGTGATCGGCATTGATGTAATCGAAATGCATCATGTCGGAAATCTGTTGTTTGTTCTCGGCGTGCTGGGAATGATCCTTGGCTCCGTTCGTGCGATACGGCAGGTGGATATCCGCCGCATGATCGCGTATTCTTCGGTAGCACAGATCGGCTACATTTATATGGGGATCGGAATTGGGACAAAAACCGGTATGCTTGCGGCCATTTTTCATATCATTTCGCATGCTGCCTCCAAATCCATGTTGTTTATCGCAGCAAGGGGATTGTCCGAGGTTTCGGACGACAGCAAGTTGTTTGAAGATTTAAAAGGAGCGGGCTACCGCAATGTGGCTGCCGGAGCGGGATTTGCCGTAGGCGCGTTGTCAATGGTCGGAATTCCGCTGTTTGCCGGGTTTACCTCTAAAGTATATTTTGCGATGGGCGCATTGGAAGCCGGACAGGAGAAAATGTGGGTTGCAATGATCGCATTGGCAATCAGTACGGTTCTCAATGCCGTGTATTTCCTGCATACTGTTATGACGATTTACACGCCGGCACCGGACAAAAAAGGGCGTGCGAAAAATGGCGTGCCGTATGTCACAGCCATTCTTGTATTTATTGGATTAAACCTGTTTTTGGGAATTGGTTCCAATCTTGTGTGGGAAGCGATCGCAGCAGGCGTGCAGATGTTTTCATAGAGCAATAGTTATAGTCAACGAGAGAAAGAGGGGAAGAAATGCTGGCAATACCGATATTTTTACCGCTGATCAGTGGTTTTGTATTATATTTACTCGCGACGGCAGGACACAAATGGCAGGAAGGAATTACCAAAAAATTATCCGTGGTTGTGATGGGAATTGTTCTTCTGACGGCAGTATTTCACGGAATCAATTTATATGAGAAAAGTGCGGCGGTCACGATCTGGAAATTAAAGGAGGACATCCCGATCTTATTGAAGCTGGATGATTTAGGCACTGTCTTTTCTACGCTTGTAGTATTTATATGGCTGTTGGTTACTCTTTATACCTTTTCTTATATGAAAGGGGATAAGAAGGGCGCGCGTTTTCTGGGATGCCATCTGATGACATTGGGAATGCTTATGGGAATTACAAGTGCCGGAAATCTGGTAACAATGTACCTCTTTTACGAAGGAATGACGCTGGCGACGATCGGATATGTCATTCATGCGCAGACGAAAGAAGCAATCGCCGCCGGATACAAATATGTATTTTATTCGATCGCAGGTGCTTTTTTGGGATTGATCGGTTTCTTTTATATTTACCAGCTGACACCGTCGATCGCCTTTACACCGGGCGGAAATTTCACGCAAGCAGCGATTGCGGGGCATGAAACGACGCTTCAGCTCGCTGTTTTAGGGATGATTATCGGGTTTGGTTCCAAAGCCGGTATGTTTCCGCTTCATGGCTGGCTTTCTACGGCACATCCGGTTGCTCCGGCACCGGCGAGTGCAATTTTGTCGGGCGTCAATACGAAAATGGGTGTTATTGCCATTCTTCGTGTCGTTTATTATATTGCGGGAGCGGATTTCCTGCGGAAGTCCTTTGTGCAGTATATTGTGATCGGTCTGACACTGCTTACGATATTTATGGGTTCTATGCTTGCTTATAAGGAAAAGATCATGAAACGGCGGCTTGCGTATTCAACCGTAAGTCAGGTTTCCTACATTTTGTTTGGAATCATGCTGCTGCAGCCGGCGGGCTTTGTTGGGGCGATGCTGCATGTGATCTACCATTCGGTTATTAAAAATAATCTTTTCCTCTGTGCCGGCGCGGTCATCCATGAGACCGGGGCTGCAAGAGTAGAAGAATATCGGGGAATCGGAAAGCGGATGCCGGTTACCATGGTCTGTTTTACCTTTGCCTCCCTTGCCCTTGTGGGAATTCCGCCGTTTAGCGGATTTGTCAGTAAATGGAAATTGGGGACAAGTGCTCTTTTTTCCGAAATTCGTGTGGCAAAGATTGCGGGGCCGGTTGTGCTTCTTGTGAGTGCACTTTTGACAGCCGGCTATCTTTTGACGGTAAGCGTCTATGCTTTTTATGATAAACCGGAAAAAGAAGAGCGGGTAAAGGAAGACCGGAAAATGGTCATTCCGATGGTAATTCTGGCAGTTTTGGCGCTTTTGCTTGGAATTTTCAATGAACCGCTGATTCACGGTTTGGAAGATATTGTAAAAGAAATTATATAAGAAGAGAGGGGAACGTGGTGAAAAAATGAATGTGTTATTGTTAGTTTTACCAATTGTGCTGCCAATTCTGGGAGGAGCCGTACTTCCTCTCTTTCCGTGGAAACGGCGGCAGCAGAGAAATATTTATGTGGAAGGTATCGTGATCGCCACTTCGATTTTGATGTGGAGTTCACTGCTTTTGCATCCGGCATCTTATACACGGCTTATTAATCTCGCCGGCATACTGGAAGTTTCGGTGCATTTGGACGGCGCAGGCATGGTGTTTGCTGCCCTTGTCAGTACATTGTGGCCATTTGCTTCGCTGTATGCGTTTGAATACATGCACGGGGAAAAAGGGGAAAACCGTTTCTTCTCTTTTTACACAATGACGTACGGGATCACGCTTGGAATTGCGATGTCCGCCAATTTGATGACGATGTATATGTTTTACGAAATGTTGACGCTGGTTACGATTCCGCTTGTCATGCACACGATGACCCCGGAAGCACGGTATGCAGGACGAAAATATGCATATTATTCGATCGGTGGAGCGGCGTTTGCGTTTATCGGATTTATTTTCATCCTCCGTTATGGAACAAGCATGAATTTTACTTTTGGCGGCGTTCTGGATATGACGAAAGTGAGCGGCCATGAAGCACTTTTGCAGGCCGTTTTTGTCTGTATGGTACTGGGATTTGGCGTAAAAGCGGCATTGTTTCCACTTCACGGATGGCTGCCGACGGCTTCGGTGGCACCAACCCCGGTGACGGCGCTTTTGCATGCTGTCGCAGTGGTGAAATCGGGAGCATTTGCGATCCTGCGTATCACGTATTACATTTTTGGAACATCCTTTTTACGGGGAACACCGGCACAGTATATGGTACTTGGACTGGTAGGAATTTCCATTTTGTTTTGTTCTTCCAATGCTGTCAAGGAACAGCATTTAAAACGGCGTTTTGCCTATTCGACAGCAAGCAACCTGTCGTATATTTTATTTGGATTTTTATTGATGACCCCAATGGGAATGATCGGCGGTCTGACGCATATGATCTTCCACGGAATTATGAAAATTTCGCTTTTCTTTGCGGTCGGCGCGATCATGCACCAGACCGGAAAACATTATATTTACGAAATTGCCGGCTTGGGAAAAAAGATGCCGGTGGTATTTGGCTGTATGAGCGTGGCAGGGATCGCCTTGATCGGACTTCCGCCGCTTACCGGATTTATCAGCAAATGGAACATTGCGACAGCGGCAGTAGATGCCTATCAAAAGGGAAACCGGCTGGCACCGTACCTGATTTTAATTCTGGTGTTGTCCGCCTTTTTGACCGCAGTCTATATATTTACAATTTTAGGAAAAGCTTATCTGGTAGAACCGGCGGATGACAGCGGGAAAACAAACTGTGATCCGGGCTGGCAGATGAAAGTGCCGATGGTTCTCTTTGCCATATTGATTGTTGTTTTTGGATTGTATTCGAAGCCGCTTATGACTTTTTTTACATGGGTTGCCAATGGCTTGCTTTAGGAGGTGGATGGACAAATGTTAGATATATATTCGATTTTCTTTTTAGGGCTTACACTTGTGTCATCTATCGTGACGTTATGTGCTTTGCCGCAGCAGTTCCGGGTGTCAACGCACAATAAACGGTTTTTGTTTTTCTACCTGTTGACGATCGTGGCGACGGTTGAATTTTTTCTTTCCGGAACAAATCTGATGAAACAGTTTTTCTTTTTTGAAATTATGACGCTTGCGTCATTTGCCTATGTGCCAAATGACGAGAGTGAATATGCGAAAAAGGCATCTTTTTCTTATCTGGCATACGGGATCGCCGGTGGACTGGTGATGCTGTACGGATTGATGATTTTGTATTATATGTTTGGAACGTTTGAACTGACGGAGATCCGTCAAATGTGGATTGCCTTCGAAGAAACTCCGGTCAACCGGCGCAATCTCTTTATCGCCGGTGCCTGCCTTTTGTTTGGTTATGGTGCAAAAGCCGGAATGTTTCCGCTTCATACATGGCTGCCGGATACGTATACGGCGGCGCCACCGGTGGGAACGACGCTGCTTTCATCAATACTGTCAAAAACCGGAATTTATGGAATTTTGCTCCTTACCACGAGCCCGGTTGGATCATTGTACAATTGGAAAGCGATTCTTATGGTTCTTGCTCTTTGTACAATGTTTGTCGGAGGGGCATTTGCCATCTTTGCGACCGATATGAAGAAATTACTTGCGTATTCGTCAATGTCACAGATTGGTTTTATCCTGTTTGGAATCAGCGTATGTACGATTACGCAAGGGTTCGATGGCTTCTATGGAGTCCTGCTTCACACAGCGAACCATTCGATTTTTAAACTGATTTTATTTACTGTGGCCGGTGTGATCTTTGCGATGGCAGGTACGACCGATCTGAATCGGATCGGTGGTGTGATTCGCGAAAAGAAGTCGTTGAAAATTCCTGTTGCCATCGCTGCTCTTGGCATGGGTGGAATTCCGCTGCTTTCGGGATATATCAGTAAAACAATGCTGCATGAAGCATCGCTTGGCGCTCCTTATTTTGAGTTTATGATGCCAGCGGCGGAGTGGATTTTTCTATTTTGTGGTGGATTGACCGTGGCTTATATGCTAAAATTGTTTGTGGCACTGTTTTGCAATAAAATGGACGAACCGGTGCAAACTACAGGGGAAAAAGGCCCGTCTATTCCAGTCCTGATCTGTTTATGGGTTCTGGCAGCAGTTATTGTAATTGTCGGTATTATGGGACTTGTACTGGAACCGGCGTATTTTATCTCCTTTGAGACGTTAAAAGGAGCATTGATCTCCATTGCCATCGGAATCCTTATTTATGTTGTTGTGGTACGAAAAGCCGCTTTTTTGAAAAAAGAGGATGGCAGTTTTGTGTGCCGTGAGGTGATCCCGTCATGGTTTGGATTGGAAAATCTCGTTTATCGTCCATTTTTCCTGAAATTACTGCCGTTTTTGGGAGCTTTGCTTTCGCGCTTTTTTGACCGGCTGATCGACGGATTTGCGATTGGCATGATGAAGAGCGTGCTTCGCCCGAAAAAACCGCATGCGAAACGGGAACATATCTTTGCTTACGGTCTGGGGCGTTTTGTGGATGGCATTAGTTACGTGGTTCAGGTTAAGATCCGCAAGAAACCGGTGCCAAAGCGTCATTCCTACGCGGATTTATTTGCAGTCGGAAGTACCGAGTTTTCGCGAACGACACGGCTCGTATTTTACAGTGTATCATTTGGATTGATGATGTTTGCCATCGGACTTATGGCGGCACTCATTTATCTGCTTAAGGTTATGTAGAAAGGAAGTCAAAAGTTATGAAATGGATACGTTTTACGTTGGAAACCCACACCGATGCGGTGGATATATTGAGTTATATGTTGGATGAGATCGGTGTCGAGGGAATTGAGATTGAAGATCACATCCCACTTACGGAAGAGGAAAAGCGGCAGATGTATGTGGATATTCTGCCGGATCCGGAGGAAAATGACGGCTCTGCCAAAGTACATTTTTATATGGAGCCGGAAAACTGCAATCCGGATACAGTCATCATGCAGGTGCAGAATATTTTTCAGGAAATCAAAAGTTACACGAATATTGGAAAAGGAACGGTTAGTTTGTCGGAAACGGAGGACAAAGACTGGGTTAATAACTGGAAGACATTTTTCAAGCCATTCCGTGCCGCAGAAAATGTCGTGATCAAGCCAACATGGGAGACTACAAATGTAGAAGACTATGTGCCGGAAAAAGATGTTGTGGTGGAAATTGATCCGGGAATTGCGTTTGGAACCGGCACTCATGAGACGACAAAACTTTGTATCCAGGCTCTTTCCAAATGGGGCTGTCAGGACAAACGCATTTTTGACATCGGCTGCGGAAGTGGAATCCTTGCCATCGCTGCCCTGAAATTAGGTGCTTCTTTTGCGTGCGCGACGGACATTGATGAAGTGGCGGTAGATGTCGCAGGCGAAAATATGGAGATCAATGGTTTGAAACCGGAGCAGTATCAGTTGTATGCCGGCGACTTGATTGAGAACGTCGCCAAAGACCACTCGTATACATTCAGCGCACCGACGGCGACGGAACGTTCGGTCAATGGAAAGAAATTGAGTGAACTTGCCGGAGGCGGTTATGATATTGTCACCGCCAACATTTTGGCAGATGTTATCATCCCATTGTCAGCAGTCGTCCGCCCGCATATGGCAGAAAATGGAATCTTTATCTCATCGGGGATCATCGATGAAAAGGCGGACGAAGTAGAGGCGGCACTTTTGCAGAATGGGTTTACAATCTTAGAGAAGACATCCATCAAAGAGTGGGTATGCTTTGTTTGTAAATAGTTTGATATATGAGAGAAATAGGTTGTTGCGCCGGGGTGGTGCAATGACCTTGCTTTTTTAAGGGCGTGTGCGGAGCCGCCCCACCAAGTCCAGAGCTGCCTAAAACAGGAGCCACCTCAGCTGTCGCCGTCCACCCCCCAAAAAAAACTAACTTCCCATGCAACATTTTCCCAACTTATGCATCAAATCTATAAAGAGAGGAGGAAGACGATGCAAGAAGAAAAAAAGAAATTGGTAAATCAGGCAAGAAAAGGTGACACACACGCATTTGCCAAACTTTACGAAGAAATTTATCCGGATTTGTACCGGTTTGCCTTTTGTATGGTAAGGCAGCCGTGGAAGGCGGAAGATGTCGTAAGTGATGCGGTACTCAAAGCATTTGAAAAGATACATACGTTAAAAAAGCCGGAGTCATTTCGCAGCTGGATATTTCAGATTGCAGCTAATGAATGCAGGCTGCAGTACCGAAAGGAAAAACGAGTCGTTTATTTGCCGGAAGTAGCGGAAGCAGGAATGCGGGAGTCAAACAATGCAACGACGGAAAATAACGTTTTGATCAAAGAATTGTTGATGCAGCTGGAGGAAAGAGAGCGCATGATCGTCGGATTAAGTATCTTTGGCGGATATAGCGGAAAAGAACTGGCTCAGTATTTTCATAAAAAAGAAGGCACGATCCGGTCGATCAAAAGCCGCGCACTCGGAAAATTAAAGCAGGCATGGGAATGCAGAAATGAGGGAAAATTATGACGGAAATAGAAAAGAATTTAAAGAAAATGGCGGATGAAATCCCTGTTCCGGAGAAACTTTCACCGGATCAAATAGAAACGAAATTAAGAAACAACAGAAAGAAACCGCGCCGTTATATGCGTAACATATGTGTGGCGGCAGCTGCGGTAATTGTGGTCGGAACGGGCATTATGATGTGGCAGAATCAGCAGAATCCGAAGACGATATACGAGCCAATAAAAAAAGAACAAACGGAAAACAGTGCAGACCAACAGGCGAAAACGGCCGAAGAACATAAGACCTATGAAGAAATCCGAAAATCCATCGATGAGTATCTTATGGGAAGAGAGAAAGAACAAAGTGTTGCGATGGAGTATCTTATGGGAAGAGAGAAAGAACAAAGTGTTGCGATGGAAAATGATATCTCCTATGCGTCGGGGGCGGAAGAGTCAAGTCCGACCCAAAAAGACATTGGCAGTGTAAATGACTATACGAAAACCAATACGCAGGTAGAAGGTATTGATGAAGCCGATATAGTAAAAACGGATGGAAAATACATTTATTCGTATTATCGGGATGCGGTATCCAGCGTCATTACTATTGTAAAGGCGGACGGAAAAGCCAGTGAAAAGATTGGAAAAATTGTTTTGAACGATGTACAGGTGCAGGATCTGTATTTGAAAGATCAATGGCTGGTCGTGTTGGCAAACAACACAAATACGTCGTCAGAGGACAACGACGATCAGACGGTTATTTATCTGTATGATGTCAGTAATCCGGAAAAACCGATCTGCCGCAGTAAGAACAGTCAGTCAGGGTATTATAGTGATTCGCGTCTGACGGGAAATATATTGTACACGATTTCTGTGAAACGGGTGTACGAAGCAGAAAAAGAGACAGACAAAGAAGAATACATCCCGAAAGTGAATGGGAAACTTCTTCCCGAAGACCGGCTGTACTGCCCGAATTCGGGGGAATCCGCCCAATATCTTGTGTTCCAGAGTATTGATCTTTCCCAGAGTGGAAAAACCATCGACAATATGGCGGTACTTGGGGCAGAAGGAACGTATTATATGAGTGAAAAAAATATCTATGTTGCGACCGAGACAGATGCTTGGAGGAAAACAAAAATCAGCCGGTATTCGTATGAAAAAGGAACGATAAAATACGCTTGTGAAAAAATCATCAATGGCACGATATTAAATCAGTTTTCGATGGATGAATACGAGGGGAATCTTCGTTTTGCTGCTACGACATATGACGACAATGGCAAAACCACGAATGGGCTTTACATCGTAGATTCGTCATTTAAAACCATTGGAAGTGTCAGCCGGCTGGCTCCCGGCGAGAGAATTTATTCGGCGCGTTTTATGGGAGAAAGTGTTTATTTTGTGACATACCGGGAAACCGATCCTCTGTTTTTGGTAGATGTCAGCGATCCTGCGAACCCTGTCGTAAAGGACAAATTAAAAATACCGGGATTTTCCGATTATCTGCATCCGTTTGGAGAAAATATGCTGTTGGGGGTTGGAAGTATACAGGATAAAGAAGGAAATTCGTATGTGAAACTTTCCATGTTTGACATTTCGGATCCGGAAAAAGTAAAAGAAGTACACAATAAAAAATTGGAAATGAATTCCTGCCAGACTATCGGAAGTGACCACAAAGGAATATTGGTTGATGTGAAGAGAAACCGTATTGCATTTGGAATGGAGTCGTATGATAACCGGACAGTGCCATTTTATGAGATTTTTTCCTATGACAATCAAAAGGGATTTCAAAAAGTGGCAAAACTTTCAATGGAAGAATGTTACAGTTCCAGATCGAGAGGCCTGTATATTGGGGATTATTTTTATCTTTGCATGGAGGCTTCGAGGATTTATGTGTACGATACAAAAAAATATAAAAAAATTCGTTCGATTGCCTATTAATATATCTGATATTTCTTCCGATACATATTGTGACACAGAAGAAATTTAGGTTTAGGTGGTGAAAATTATGAGAGTCGATGCTTATATGCAGGTAAGTCAGCTTTATAAGGCAAACAAGCCAAAAGGGACAGCAAAAAAAACCACAGCCACAGCGACAGATTCTTTGGAAATTTCAGAATTTGGTAAAGATTACCAGATCGCGAAAAAGGCAGCAGCGGAATCACCGGATGTTCGTGCGGACAAAGTAAAAGATATTATGGAACGCATGAAAGCCGGAACATACAATGTTTCAATTGAGGACGTTGCAGCGAAGATGGCAGATCGCATACTCGGATAATAAATCTTTTTATTACGCGGGGATAAGTGACAGGAGGATGTTTTTTGGCGAGTTTAATGGAAGAGCTGATCGATACACTGGACAAGGAAGACCGGTTGTACACAGACTTAATTCCAATTCAGGAAGAGAAGATCCGGGCAGTCATTGCCAACGATCTTGACTCCCTGGCAGGATTGCAGGGACAGGAACAGGTTCTTGTTGACCAGGTAGGAAATTTGGAAAACAAGAGACTTCAGGTGACGGCAGACATTGCGACCGTTTTGGGAATGAAGCCGGATGAGATGAATCTGGAAAAATTGGTGAAAAAGTTAGGCAATCAGCCAAAGGAAAAAGAAGCCTTGGAAAAACTGCATGACCGTCTCAAACGGACGATGGGACGATTGCAGGAACTGAATCTCCAAAACAAGCAGCTTCTGACGGAAGCGCTGGAGATGGTTGAATTTAATATGAATGTGATAAGAAGTACACGGATGTCTTCAGGAAGCAGCAATTATTCAAGCAATGCCGCACAGGTCGATATTGGCGATTATGGTGCCGGTATGTTTGATGCGAAGCAATAGAAGAAGCGGGCAGATCCGGCTCGTGGACATCGTGTACTTCTATTGTGTTATAAGATAGTTGAGGAAAACGTTATGGGAAATTTATTTGCAAGTTTTAATACAGGAGTTTCGGGACTGCATTCCGCGCAGTCATCCCTTTATACGACCGCGCATAACCTTGCGAATGCGACGACAAAAGGGTATTCGAGACAGCAGGTTATCGTTACCGATGCCTTTTATTCAACAAGATACGGAGCTTATGCAAACCGGTTGCAGATCGGAAAAGGTACCGATATTGCCGAGATCCGTCAGGTAAGAAATACCTTTTTGGATGCGCAGTATCGTGTGCAGGCAGGACGACAGAGTTTTTATGAGGCACAGTATAAAGCCGTGCAGGAAATCGAAGGTTTATTTGGTGAGATGGAAGGTGAAGAATTTATCACTTCCATTACCGATCTGTGGAGTGCCGTTTCCAATCTGGCACAGGAGCCAAATAGCATCGTGCTCCGTTCCGAACTGGTATCGACCGCTTCCAAGTTTACCGAGCGTACCAATGCACTTCGGGATCAGCTGGTCGAGTATCAGACCAATATGAATCAGGAAGTAAAAAATCAGGTAGATCAGATCAATAGCATCGTGGATCAGATCCGCCAGTACAATGAATTGATTCAGAAATACGAGGCAGCCGGTGAATCGGCAAATGATTACAGAGATTCCAGAAATCTTTTGTTAGATGAGTTAAGTACATATGTCAACGTAGAAAGTTACGAAGAAATTGATGGAACCGTAAGCATTTACGCAGAAGGTCAGTTTTTACTGGAGTCCAATATCCAGCACCGCCTCACAACGGCAAACGAAAGCGAGACTTCCAAACTGTTGAAACCGGTCTGGGAGATGGGCGGCGATTTCTTTCTCCGTGGAGAATTGTCCTATTCCAGCGAAAACGATACGGATACAGGTTCCCTTCGGGGGCTTTTGGTGGCAAGAGGAAAATCCAAGACAACGTATCTGGATATTCCGCAAAAGCCAAACGAATCCGATTATCTCGATGCGGACGGCAATTTGGACAGCAAAGCCTATTTCAATGCGACGGAAGAATACAATCGAAAAGTAGAAGAATATAACGAAAATGTACAGCCGTCGATTGTTATGACGATTGAGGCAGAATTTGACCAGCTGATTCACGGAATCGTGAAGATGGTAAATGATACGTTGTGTCCGAATAAAGAACTTACACTGGCGGATGGAACAACCATTACTGTGCTGGATACAGACAAAGCGCCGATCGGTGATGATGCCGATAAGACGATGGGTGCGGAACTTTTCGTGCGAAGAGAGACGAGCCGCTACACGGAAAAAACCGTGACCGTTCTTGACGATGACGGAAATCCGAAACCGGTTACCGTGTATCAGTACAATGAGGAAGATCCGAATGACCATTACTCTTTGTATACGACGGATCAGCTGGAGGTAAATCCGGAACTTTTACGGGATCCGTCCAAACTTCCACTCAGTGCCAATGATTCTTCGGGACATGTGGATGGATACACCCTCGATCTTTGTCAGGAACTGCTGGAAAAATGGCAGGGGAAATTTGGTACGATGGATCCGAATTCCATGACAACATACAATTTCTGTGATTACTATGAAGCAATGGTAGGGCAGTTTTCTACACTCGGAAATGTATGGAAGGGAATTATTGATAATCAGGAAAAGACTGTACATTCTGTAGAGTCTTCCAGACAAAATGAGATGGGTGTCTCGACAGATGAAGAATTGGCAGATCTGATTAAATACCAGCAGTGTTATAATGCTTCTTCGCGTTATATTACCGTAGTGGATCAGATGATAGAACACTTGATCACAAGCCTGTAGGCGGTGACAAGAAAGGAGGATTAGATTAATATGGGAGCGACTTTTCAGGGACTTGATATCGCAAAATCCGGAATGATGGCATACAATGCGTCGATGCAGACGGCAGCCCACAATCTGGCAAACGTAGGAACCAAAGGCTATTCCCGCCAGACCGTTAAAACGGCAGCCCAGACAAGACATGTCAGTTCCATCCGGGTAGAGGGATCCGGTGTCTATGTACAAGGCATCGTAAGAGAACATAACGATTATTATGATGTAAAATATTGTAAATCAAATGCGACCTATTATAAATATAACACGCACAGCTATTTTCTCAATGAAGTGCAGAAAGTCCTTTATGCAAAGGACGAAAAACAGGCAGGTATCACAACCTCTTTTGATGAATTCTGTAAACGATTGACAGGAACGTCCACCGATGCAGGAAGTGAGACACGCCGAAAAGAAATTGTTTCTTATGCAGAAACATTTATCAGTTCTGTGCAGGAGACAGCGACAAATCTGAAAGCATTGCAGGAAGAGGCAAATGAGAAAATTAAGACGACCGTAGAGCAGATCAATGCGATCGCCGAAAAGATTGCCTCTCTTACAAAGCAGATCAATACGCTGGAGGCTTACCGCAATCCGGCACATGACCTGAGAGACCAGCGAAATGTTCTGATCGATGAATTGTCACAATACTGCAATGCCGAAGTAAAAGAAAAAGAGCCGGCAGACGGTGTCGGAATGAATCAGTATTATGTATATGTTGACGGTGCAATCCTCGTAGATACGCAGGAAGTCAATAAAATGCAAGTGACCGAAATGGATACGACAAAGAGCATCAATGATATCAGTGGTCTGTATCAGGTATCGTGGACTGACGGAACCCCGTTTTATCCGTATAGTGCGACATTGGGTGGCGAATTACAGGCGCTTTTTCAGGTGCGAGACGGTAACAATGCGACCACATTAAAAGGAAAAGGCGACACACTTACCAACGATGCGGATGGAAACCTTGTCCTTACGATGAAAAATGCCAATATTAACGATGTGAACCTTCTTAACATCCCGGCACAGGATGGAGAACTGACGATCAACAATTTCACGTATGCTTACGATCATTTTGATGTGAAAGTGGAAGAAGACGGTTCCTTTACCTATCAGTTTACCTTGAAAAATAATATCAGTGCCAAACAGGCGACCATTTTAAACAATGCGGTGACAAGCGGTTATGAAGTGACCGTGGGAGACAGTGTGGACTACAAAGGAATCCCGTATTATATGGCACAGCTCAACGAATTTGTCCGTACTTATGCACAGGAATTTAATGATGTTCATAAGGGCGGTTATGACGATTACGGCAACGCCGGTGTTGATTTCTTCAATGCTACCGTAGCAGCAACCGGAGATAATTATATCTTTACCAGCAAAGTGGACGGAAAGGACCGCAGTTTTTCTTCCCTTGCTGCACCGGATGCCAACGGCAGTTACACCGGAAGTTATTATTATATGACAGCGATGAATTTCTGCGTCAGCGATGCGGTTTCCCGCGACCCGAAACTGGTTGCCTGCAATGCGGAATCGCTTCCGGGAAAATCAGAAAACCTGAATCTGAAAAAGTTATCCGATCTGAAAGACGATTCCGAGATGTTCCTGCATGGTGCACCGGATTCTTTCTTGCAGTCATTGACCGCAGATGTCGGAGTGGATGGACAAAAAGCGGTATCGCTGGAAAAAAGCCAGCAAAATATCCGTGATGCGGTGGATATCCAGAGACAATCCATCTCCGGTGTCGATGAAGACGAAGAGACAGAGGGACTGCTGACATTCCAGCAGATGCTCTTTAACCAGTATAAAGTGCTTTCTGTAATGAATGAAGTACTTGACAAACTGATCAATCAGACAGCAGTCTAGGAAGGAAGTGACGACACATGCGTATTACCAATAATATGATCCGAAGCAATACAATGCTTCATATTCAGAAAAACAAAGAGACGGCGAACGACTATTTCCAGCAGTATGCGTCTCAGAAAAAAATACAGAAACCTTCAGACAATCCAACGATTGCCGTACGTGCTCTAAAATATCGTACGACACTTGTAGAAATAAATCAGTATCTTTCCAACTGCGAACAGGCAGAAAACTGGATGGATGCGACCGAGGAACCATTGAAAAAAGCGGACGAGATTCTGGATACAATGATTGATTACGTTACACAGGCAGCCAATGGTACCAATAACGACAAAGACCGTTCTACGATTGCTGCGCAGCTGAAACAGTACTGCGAGTTTATTTACCAGCAGAATGCCAATATGGATTATGCCGGCCGCTATCTTTTTACCGGCTATCGTACGGATGTGCCGCTTCTTTTTGAAAAAGACAGCAGCAATGTGACCTACACGATGACCGAAGAATTAAAGATCAATAACATTCAACGGTATAATTATGTATACGGACAGCCGGAATACGATGATAGCAAGAGTGCTTCGGATTATGCCAACGAGGCTTCCGAATATCTTGAGACACACCGCATCCAGCTTTCTTACGATAACTGTGATAAACGTGATGTGACAGTGACATATACGGATGCCTCCGGAAAATCACAGACGATCACAGCAGTCACAAAAAGTATTGGCGATAATAAAACCTTTAACGAACAGTATCATCCGGCAGATGACGAAATTTATTTTGTACCGGAGACCGGAGAACTTGTATTTGGGGATGGCGTGTATGATTCCATCCGTGCCGGTTCGGATCTGAAAGTACAGTATTCGAAAACGAATTTTGAGAAAAATGATATCCGTCCGGAGCATTATTTTGAATCTACAGCTGTAGACAATGTAACCGGAGAAACGAAGAATTATTTCAATATCAAAGAGCAGAAAATCAATTATCAGATCAATTTCAGCCAGACGCTCACCGTCAATACACTTGGCTGCAACGCATTTGACACTTCCATCGGACGTGCGGTGGATGACATCTATAACGTGATCAATAATCTGGATGTCATGGATCAGACGCTGGCATCCATTAAAAAGCGCGTTGAGGACTGTGATCCAAACGATACGGAGACACTTGCTACATTACAGGAATTGTACAATCGTACCGAGACCGAGATCTCGCTGCAAAACACGGTGCTGACCAATGCCTATACCCATTCGATCACGGTATTCCAAAATGCCAAAGATACGTTAAATGTGGCACTGGCAGAACACGGTTCCCGCTATAACCGTTTGAAAATGACATCAAGCAAGCTGGAGATATTACAGACGGATACGAAAGAGTCCAAATCAGCAAATGAAGATGTGGATCTGGAAGAAGCTTATGTCAATTATACACAGGCAGATCTGTTGTATCAGGCATCTTTGCAGGCGACAGGAAAGATCCTTGGAACCTCTCTTTTGAATTTTATCTGATAGCAGAATGGAGGAAATGATATGTTAGTAAAAACGAAATATTTTGGGGAGATCAATCTTTCGGAAGACAAGATCATCACGATGGAACGTGGGATGTTTGGCTTCGAAGAATATAAAAAATATACCATTCTTTTTGACAGTGAAAAAGAAGGAAAAGCAAAGGTTTCATGGTTTCAGAGTGTAGAGGAACCGGGACTGGCATTTCCGGTCATTGATCCGCTGATAGTAAAAGAAGACTACAATCCGGTCGTAGAGGATGAACTGTTGAAAGAACTTGGCGAGATCACAGAGGAAAATATTGTAATTCTACTGCCGCTTACGGTTCCGCAGGATGCAGTACAGATGACAGCAAACCTGAAAGCACCGGTGATCATCAATGCCGACACGAGAAAGGGCGCACAGGTTGTCGTAGAAAATGAAGAATATGAGATCAAATACAAGATTTACGATATTCTGAAAGGAAAAAAGGAGGCGTAAACGATGTTAGCACTGGCGAGAAAAGTAAACGAATCCATCGTGATCAATGACGATGTGGAAGTGACAGTTTTGGAGATCAAAGGTGATCAGGTTAAGATCGGCATCAATGCGCCAAAATCTGTTCCGATTTATCGAAAAGAATTATATCTTCAGATTCAGAAAGCCAATGAAGAGGCTGTGAATTCGGCAGATCCGAAGGCTTTGAATGAGTTGCTCAAATAAGGTTAACTTTTCTAATGATTTTGCCGATATGTTCTTTAAGAAACGATGAATTTTGCATTAAGATACACATGGAGGTGTTTGAAAATGGAAGCAATATCAAATGTAAATGCAAATTATGGTACCACAGAGGCTGTGCGTACGACACCAAAGACAACAACGGGGGAAGCAGTGAATATCGAGTCGCCGAATCCGGCACTGGATGTACCTCAGGTTCAGGCAGCAAATGAAAAGGGAAATGCTGGTCAGCAGGGAGGCAATAACCAGCAGAGAAAAGAGCATGCGGCAAGTGAAGCATCAATTAACGATGCGGTATCGAAGGCAAATCTTAAGATGGAGCATACAAGATGCGAATATTCTTATCATAAAGAGACAAACCGTGTGTCTATTAAAGTATTGAATGCCGATACGGATGAAGTGATCCGTGAGATTCCACCGGAAAAATCTCTGGATATGTTACAGAAGATGTGGGAGATGGCAGGAATCCTTGTAGACGAAAAGAGATAAGGAGGAGACGATATGGGAATTCGAATGAGTGGTCTGTCCTCAGGACTTGACACCGAAGCAATCGTAGGTGCCCTGATGTCAGCACAGAGTTTGAAAAAGACCAAGTTGATACAGGCAAAGACAAAGTTAGAGTGGACACAGACCAAATGGAAAGACTTAAATACCAAATTATATAAACTTTACTCGGAGCAGGTTTCCAAATTGCGATTGCAAACCTCGTATATGACCAAAAAAGCGACCGCTTCCGATGAGACAAAAGCGAAGATTACCGCTTCTGCAAAAGCAGTAAACGGAAGTTATACGATGGAAATAAACAATATTGCGACAGCACAGTACCTGACCGGAAGCAAGATCAATGCGGATAAGGGAACCACTAAGATGGTAGATTTGGATTCCGCACTGTTAAACAAAGAAGTAGAAGTCAAAGTGGGTGATAAGACAACCAAATTCACGGTTACAGAAGACATGACGATTGATGACTTTACAAGTGAATTGAAAAATGCAGGTCTGAATGCAAACTTTGATGCTGCGCAGAAGCGTTTGTTTATCAGCAGTAAAGACAGTGGTCTTGCGAATGCGTTTTCGATTACTACGTCCGGAGTAAGTAATACGGAAGTAACGGCGAGAAAGAACCTGCGTGATGCGGTTGACTATGACAGCATGACGGCGGAAAACAAAAAGATCGTAGATGATGCGATGAAAAAACTCGAGACTTCCGGCGTGGATACGACAGAGTATCAGGAAGCACTGGATGCAATCACGGGAGCTGCCTTGAGTACCCGGACTGCGAAGACAGAGGCAGCAGCCTCTACGTATGTAAAGGCAAAATTGTATGGCGAAAATTATGCTGCTTATGAGGAAAAAGCAAAAAAGAGTCTGAAATCCAATTACTTTACAGAGGATGGTGAAGTAAAAGACGAATTAAAGACAAAATATGCGGAAGAATTTAACATATATACGCAGGAAGAGAAAGAAAAACTTGGTGTCGAAAATATGACAGGGGAAGAATATGTCAATTGGCGTGCCAATCAGTTATACGATCAGGAAGTTGCCAAACAGGCAGACACCGACACGACAAGCTTTGTAAATAAACAGATCAGTTCTGACGAAGAGACAAAACTTGCAGTAAAAGAGGCGGCATATGCCGGAAAGACGGAAGATGAGATCCGGGCGCTGGACAGCAGAGCATTGACGAAATATTATGGTTCCGGCAATGATGCGGATCAACTTAATATCTCTGCTATTGAAGGAACATCAACGTTTAGTTCGGACAGCATTAAAAATGATATTTCCGGTGTTGTCAGTGATTACGCTTCGGTTACCGACCGTACGTATGCGTTGAGTGGTTCTGCTTTGGCAGGAATTGGTCTGGCAGATATTAAAGTTGACGATGACGGTAACGTGACGGTAAATGGAAATGCAGACGGAAGTCTCCCGCAAGATATGGGATTGGTAAAGGCATCCGACAGCGAGATTCTTTTGAATGGCGCGAAGATGACTTCTTCTTCGTCTACTGTTTCCGTAAATGGTTTGAGCATTGAATTGACAGGCTTTACAAAAGCAGGAGAGCCAATTACGTTCTCTGTAGCCAGCGACACAGATGCCGTATATAACACAATTAAGAATTTCTTTACGGAGTACAATTCTCTGATGAAAGAAATGAATGAATTGTATAATGCAGATAGTGCAAAAGGGTATGAACCTCTGACGAGTGAGCAGAAAAAAGACATGTCAGACGATGACATAAAATTGTGGGAAGACAAGATCAAAGCCTCCCTGCTTCGCAGTGACACTACACTGGGTTCCGTTCGGAGTGCGATGCGAAATGTCATGATGAGTCAGGTGACTTATGATGGAAAGACCTATTCGCTGGCAAGTTTTGGCATCAGTACTTCTTCCGATTATACAGAAGGCGGTTTGTATCATATTTATGGTGATACCGACGATGCTGTGTATGCGGATAAAGATGATAAATTAAGGAAAGCGCTGGAAGAAGATCCGGATGCGGTAGTAAATGTGCTTTCGGATATCTTTGGAAAACTTCGTAATACGATGAGTGACAAGATGGCAGGAAGCAAAGTCAGCAGCGCATTGACTTTTTATAGTGATATCAAGATGAAAGACGATCTCAAAGATTATGAAAAGCAGATCAAGGAATGGGAGACGAAACTGGCAAACATGGAGGAGGCTTATTATAGTAAGTTTACCAAAATGGAGACAGCACTGGCGAAACTTCAGTCCCAGTCGAATTCTTTATCGGGACTTTTCGGAAATTAAGCAAAACATAAGAATAAAAAACGACACAGGAGTATGAAGAGGTTTCTTTATACTCTTGTGCTGAATCATCAGAACGGGAGGAGACTATGGATCAGAGAGCGATCAACGCATATCAGAGAAATGCCGTTATGACGGCTTCCAAGGCAGAACTGACACTGATGCTTTATGACGGAGCAATCAAATTCTGCAATATTGCTTTGAGCGGATTTGAAAAAAAAGAGTATGAAAAGATCAACACAAATCTGAAAAAAGCACAGGCGATCATTACTGAGTTTCGTGCCACACTGGATCATAAATATCCGGTATGGGAAGATTTTGAGAGAGTTTATGATTATATTTACCGTTGCTTGATTGATGCGAATATTCACAAAGATGAAGAAAAATTACAGGAAGCTCTTAAATATATCCGTGAAATGCGGGATACATGGAAAGAAGTGATGCGTCTCAACAAAGCAGGCAGTAAGTAAGGATGTGACAGGATGGCAAGAGAAGAAGTTTATGTCAATATGATGGTTGACACACTGGAACGAAAAAAAGCGATATTAGAACAGATTCTTCATCAGACGAAGGAACAGGAAACCCTTCTCAAAGATGAAGAGATGGATATGGATGCGTTTCAGACCATTATCGACCGGAAAGGTGAAGAGATCGAAAAACTGAATCAGATGGATGAGGGATTTGATACGCTGTTTCATCATGTGGAGAAAGAAATCAATGAAAACCGTATGGCGTATAAAAGCCAGATTCAGAAGATGCAGAAACTGATCAATGAAGTGTCGGAACTGGGAATTCAGGTTCAGGCGCTGGAGCATCAGAACAGTGGACATTTTAAGATTTACCTTGCCAATCAGAAGCAGGCGGTAAAGAAGTTCCATACCAATAACCGCACGGCGGCAAATTATTATCAAAACATGGCAAATGCCCATAAACCGGGAAGTTCTTACTTTTTTAATGAAACAAAATAAAAAAAGTAAAAAAATTTAAAAAAAAGGTTAAGTTTTGAAAAATGTCACCGATATATAGTATGTCAGAAAGATAATAACTAAAGTAGGGAAACAACTTTGGTGCAGGGCCCGCATCAAAGCCTTACTACTTTAGATATTATAAAAAAATCAAATCAAAAAATATCGGCAGGGAAGCCGATTTATATTCAAGGAGGAATGACTTATGATAGTACAACACAACATTACATCAATGAACGCTAACAGACAGTTAGGAATTGTAGGAAAGAACTTGGCAAAAGCTACAGAGAAACTTTCCAGTGGTTACAGAATCAACCGTGCAGCAGACGATGCAGCAGGACTTTCCATTTCTGAGAAAATGAGATCTCAGGTTCGTGGTTTGAATCGTGCATCAGACAACGCACAGGATGGTATTTCCATGATTCAGACAGCTGAAGGTGCTTTGGAACAGCAGCATGCAATCCTTCAGAGAGCTCGTGAATTGGTAGTTCAGGGTTCCAACAGTGCAGTATTGGATAAAACATCTGGAGACTTCGATAAGATTCAGGATGAATTGAAAGAGTTGCAGGAAGAGTTTACAAGCATTACTTCTACAACACAGTTCAACAAGAAAACTTTGCTGGATGGTACTCTTAACAAAGCTTATCTTCAGGTAGGCGCTAACAAGGAACAGGGTATCGAAATTACAGTATCTAATGTAAAATGGGATGGAGTTACATTGACTGGAGCTGGTAAGGCAGATTCTGCTTTGATTGAGGGTATTGATGATAAGATTACAGAAGTTTCTAAGAAACGTTCTTATCTTGGTGCTATGCAGAACCGTCTTGAGTACAGAGTTAAAGTAGACGACAATGCTGCTGAGAACTTGCAGTCAGCTGAATCTACCATTCGTGATACTGATATGGCAGATGAAATGACAAGATTCTCGAAAGAGAGCATCTTGCAGCAGGCAGCTACTTCTATGCTGGCTCAGGCAAATCAGGCAAATCAGGGTGTACTTTCACTGCTTCAGTAATTGAAACGTGCTATCGATTTGATGATTCAAGTCAAATAATAAGAAAAAAACAGGAGACGTTACAGCCTCCTGTTTTTTTAAAAATAAAAAAGGGAAGACGAATGGAGCAAAATTATGAAATTTACAGATGCCTATTTTGAAGATGAAGTAAGAGATGGTTTTTATGTTTCAAGCATGATGAAGAAAGCGTGGGCGGCACAGCTGGAGGTTCTGTATGAAGTCCAGCAACTGTGTGAGAGGCATCACATTGAGTTCTTTGCGGAATGGGGAACACTTCTTGGTGCTGTTCGCCACGGTGGTATGATTCCATGGGACGATGATTTGGATATCTGTATGCTGAGTAAAGAGTATAATCGTTTTTTGGAGCTGGCAGATGAACTGCCGGAAGGCATTGTTGTCAGTGAATATCATACAAATCAATCGGATAATATGGTTATCCGTGTAAATAATACAAAAAGTGCTGTCATTTCCGCAGAACAAATGGAACAGTTTCATGGATTTCCTTATGCGGCAGGACTTGATATTTTTCGATTGGATTATCTGCCAAAGGATAAAGAAGCGATGAAGACTCATCACGAGATGATTCTGATTATTGGGGCTATTGTAGGTATTACCATTCAAGTGGAAGAATCCGAAGAAAAAAATGAGGAATTACTGGAAATGCAGGAAAAGTATCTGGTTACGCTGGAAAATATGTGCCATGTGAAGTTTGACCGGGAAAAACGGATCAAAACGCAGTTATATCATTTTTTGCAGGAAGAGGTGGCGGATCTGTATACGGCAGCTGCCTCAGACGAAGTGACAAATCTGCCGCGCTGGAGCGAAAATTTTGAATATCATTTTCCGAAAAGATGCTATGAGGGTGTCATTAAGGTTCCTTTTGAGAATATGGAGATCGCATTGCCGGTGGGATATGATGAATTATTGAAAAAGAAATATGGCGTAGATTTTATGAAGCCGATACGGATAGGAAGTGCGCATGAATACCCGTATTATGACTTCTATTATGACTATTTGAAAGAAAACACCTCGGCTGAAATTTATGAATATGTCTACGATAAAGAGGAAATTGAAGAAGTCGAGAAAACGCGATTGATTCAGAAGGAAAATAAGAAAGAAGAACAAGTTCAGTATCTGCTGCAATTTATCCCTCTTTTTGAAGAGATGCACGAGAATATTATTGACTTAATGAGTAAGAAAGAGATGGAATCTGCCGTTACCCTGATTGGAGATTGTCAAAATTCAGCAATTGAAATTGGCAATCAGATTGAGAAAGAGTATGACAGCGAAGTGGAAGTCATTGGAACGCTGGAAAGATATTGTGAATTAGAAAATGGGTCATTAAGAAAGGATGATGAGGAAAGAGATAACATACGTCGTTATATATTACAAAAATATCCAACGGTTGTAGAGAAATATAAAAGTCATCATAATCGCTAGTTTCACGCTCTTGTTTCAATCTTCCCAGCTTTTTCCGATTTCTCTTGGAAAAATATCTGTTGCAACATATGTCTTATTAAAATATGCAACAGCATCTTTATGTCTCTTAAAATCTACCTCTTCTAA
>ERZ779762.158-NODE-158-length-42477-cov-4.685470_pt1 | contig 42477 bp, 45 predicted proteins | sample MGYA00511887_ERZ779762 | MGnify/ENA primary metagenome ERZ779762 (study PRJEB29588, sample SAMEA2163052) | human gut metagenome | biome: human gut; feature: human-associated habitat; material: faeces | place: Denmark | collected 2008/2010 ...
CTATTTTTGTAAAACAGAGACAGGAAAGAAAATGAAACGAAAGGAGATAAAGATGAGTTATAGCAAAATTTGTCTGATTTGGTTTGTGGGATTTGCTTTTCTATTTTTTATTGTATTCAGCTATCCGCCTACAAGCAGACAATATATCTATTCATTTGAACAAAAAGATGAAGAGTACGTCTTTTTTGTAAAGGAAGAAGATGGTGGAATGGTTTATACAAAAAAAGAAATGGATTCTGTAAAAGTTTACTACACATTAGAAACGGGGGAACAACCGTATCTTGAAGAAGGATTTCTTTCTGACAAAATATACCTCCCCCAAGAGTTATTAAACAAAAGTAATGCAGGAGGTGAGAAGAATGAAGTACATTAAGTTCAAGGACAGAGTATTGATAAGCGGGATGTTAAAAGACGGTATTTCCATCCGGGATATCAGTGAACTGACTGGATACTCACAGAATACGATTTTGTATGAGATCAACGGAGCAAAGTCAAAAGATCAGTACGATCCACTCCGAAAGCAGCTATTGAAAAAGTATTCGCAGTCTCTTCGATTACGGATATTGATGCAGGAAATGGCAAAAGACGGCATTGCAAATGCGTCGATCGCAAAATTGATTCAGAATAATCGAGATCTGGTTGGTTATGAGTTTAAAAGATATGGTTCCAAAGAACACTATAATGCCTATAAGGCGCAGCTTACAATCTAAAGAAAGGAAGGATTACCATGTATAAAATATGGGAAGGCTCAAGAGGTGTACTTATTAAACAGTACCCATTGATTGATTGTGGATATGCCTCAAAAAAATCCCATCCGGTAAAACACGTTGTGGATGAGTTTGAAAGTCTGGAAGAAGCAGAAAAGAAGTTATGTAGTTACACAAACACAATAAAAGAGTTTGAGCAGCGTTTCAGTATGACGGAATACTATATTTCGGATGACGCTGAAAACGTATTAAAAGTAAATAACCGCTATCAGTTCGAAAGTAAACGAGATACCTACACTCCGGAAGAATTTGAGTGTATGAAACTGCTTATGGAGCATTTAACTTTCTACGTAAGATTAAGTTCCATCATTGCTTACGAACGATATGGTTTTTTAAAAAAAGAAGAAAATAGCATAGTTTACGAGGATGAGCGACAAAAATATGTGATTGATCTCGGAAGCAAAATAATTGAAGAAAGGAAGACAGATTATGAATCAAATCATTTTATTAGGAAATATGACGAGAAATCCTGAAATTACAATCAATCAGGAGGGCAAAAAATTTGCGAAATACGACATCGCCGTAAATCGTTCTTTTAAAAGTGGAAATGGACCGGAAACAGACTACTTCCATTGTATCAGTTTTGGAAAGCAGGCAGATTTTTTGGAAAAATACTTTCAAAAAGGTTCACGCATTTTGATCGTCGGAAGAGCACAGAATAACAATTATACCAATAAAAACGGCGAAAAAGTGTATAGTTATCAAGTGATAACAGAAAAAGTGGAGTTTGGAGATACCAAAAGAGCCACACCTATTGAGGCAACTCCTGCCGGGGAAACCCAAGCATCAAATGTAACAGAAGACTTTACAAACATAGAAGAAATGGTGGGAAATTCAGAGATGCCATTTTCTTAATAAAAAGGCGGGGATAGTTATGATTGCGGAAGAAGAAATAATCTTGTTTTTGGAAAGTGAAGAGGATGTCAAAAAAAATCTTCAGATTGAATCTGAAAAACTGCTGGCCGAGATCAAAGAGATTGAGAGCCAGAGAGCGGAAATCGAGAAAGACATCATCGAAACGGTTCAGAGCAGTATCCGCTATGATACAGAGGGTGGAGGTTCCTCTGGAAAAAAACGCGATTTAGGAAATGTATTATCAATGACAAAAAAAATACTGGAAGAACAGATTGATTCTTTGACATACAGTTATCGACTTAATCTGGTACGGATTGAAAAGAATCACCGCCTGCGGCTGGTTCTGGCAACACTTCCGCCACTCTCGAAAGAAGTACTTATCCGGATTTACCGGAAAAAAGAAAAATGGGAGTACATAGAGCAGCGCTTAGATATCTCGCATTCAAAACTGGCAAGACTGAAAAAGAAAGCTTTGCAGGATGTGTGTGAGATCTATGATTCGAGCTATACCAACCGGCAGTTGGCTAAATTAAAGAATACAACTACGGTTGCAAAAAAGGAAGTGAAGATGGAAGGCAGAGAAGCCGTTCTTCCGGGACAATTAAAAATAACAGACAAAGGAGATTTTGGACTATGAAAAAAATGGGAAATAACATCATCATTGGAGTAGATCATGGATATGGGTACATCAAAAGTGCAGATACCATCTTCAAAAGCGGAGTGGAAGAACTTCCAATCAAACCGCCTTTTATGGAAGATATTTTGGAACTGAAAAACCGGACATTTGTAGTAGGTCAGATTCGGAATGAACATCCGTCTGACAAAACAAAAACAGATGAGTATTACAACCTGACTTTGGTAAGTCTGGCAAAAGAATTGAAATGTAACGGAATGACAGAAGCCAAAAATGTGATCCTAGCTGCAGGACTTCCTTACTCGTTCTTTTCCGCACAAAAGGATCAATTCAAGGAATATTTGTTAAAAAAGAAAACATTGAACTTTTCTTATGAGGGAGAAAAGTATCACATTGAATTAAAAGATGTCCACATCTATCCGCAAGGACTGCCGGTTCTTGCGAAAGAATTGGACAAATATAAAGATAAAACAATCTCGGTGGTTGATATCGGATCCAGAACGATCGATGTCATTACATACCGGAAAGGCAGACCATTTTACAACGAATGTTTTTCACAGGACAAAAAAGGAACGCTTGACTGTATTGATCTTGTCACCAAAAACTTTCTTGCCAAATTTCAGGAAAAGATCGATGAAGAGGATATTCAATGTATTATGCAGAAAGAAAGCTGCTCCTTGAATCCGAATCAGGTGACTTTTGTAAAAGAAATCATTAAATTTTATGCAAAGGACGTATTGAAACTAATCGATTCCAAACTGAATGGAAGCATACTGATCTGCGGAGGCGGTGCTTCTGTGATCAAGAATTATGCCGGAAAATTAAGAAGCGGAATCGAGATCAACGATGATATCTTTTGCAACGCGAGAGGATTTGAAATCTTATCTGCAAACAGATTAAAATAGGAAATGGAGAACAATATGGGATATTCAAGTGGAAGTAACGTAACAGATCAACTGCATATGATTAACTTTACCGGAAGTATCATTCCTCATGCGTGGAATGATACAATCCGGACGGAAGCCGGAAAGCCATATGCGCTAGCGCAGAGAATCCTTTCTGACATAGTATACTGGTACCGTCCGGTGGTGGATGTTGACGAACAGGGAAATGAAGTGCTGAGAAAGAAATATAAGTACGACATGATCTATTTCAGCTACCGCCAGATGGAAGATACCTATGGATGTGCCAGATCATCCCTTCAAAGGGCATTGTCACATTTAGAAAAAATAGGAGTAATAAAAAAGCACTTCCGAAAAATCAACGAAAATGGATACGTGCAAAATAATGTCCTATTCATTGAATTGATTCCGTCAGTGCTCATTGGTTTAACTTATCCGAAGACAAAGTCAAACGATTTGGACTATGAGCCAATGATAGCAAAGGATAAGAAAAATGTCAAGGAAAATCCGGAAAATTTGAAAAAAGAAAATCTTCCGGAAGAACCGAACAAGACAGAAATTGAAGAAAAGGCCGAAAATTCAGATGATTCAGAGGTGTGGTCAAAAATGAACAGACCCTATGGTCAAAAACGACCTGACCCTATGGTCAAAAATGAACAGACCCTATGGTCAAAAATGACCACACATACAGAGAATACATCAGAGAATACTAGTAATATATATAATATCTATCCATCCATCAATAATAAAAGTTTAACAGAGGACGGATCGGATGGACTGGAAGCATACACACTGCAGGAAATCGAGGAACAGCTTGATTTCTCAAAATTGTATGCTTATGCGGAGAAAAACCCGGAAAAAGTGGGAAAACAAGACGTGGATTCCCTGCTGTACATACTTTACGACCTGTTTAACACCAGAAAGCCGATTAAGGTTGCCGGCGAAGAAAAGCCAAGCCAGGTAGTGATCAGTAAAATATCAAAGTTGAGCTGGAGACATTTGTGCTACGCAATCTGTCAGTACAAGAGCCAGAAAACAAGAATTAAGCACCAGACGGCATACATGGTCACGGTGTTGTATAAAGCCTTGGAGCAGATGCACAATGATCAACTAAACCAGCTTTCGCTGGAAACTGCCGACGGAAGTGAATCAAAACCGGTGCAGAAAAAGCCGTCAAAGAACAACTTTCACAACTTCCCGGAACGTGATTACACGAGGAAACAAACGAAAGATTTGGAGAGAATATTGAGAGGATATGCAAAGGAGTGAAACATCATGATCAAACGAATATCGGTCCGGTTTAACACGGACTTCAAAGAAGATAAAGAATTGCTGGAAACCCTGGAAAAAAAGCGAAATCAAAACGGCTACATCAAGATGGCATTAAAAAATTTTGCATCCGGAACCAATCTTGATCCGTTTCTGGCAGAAAGCATTGCGGACATTGTCCGGGAAACCCTAAAGACAGAACTGCAGGGCAAAATGAAAGAAATGATTGAAACAACAATCGAAGAATGTCTGGGTGATGCATCCCAGTTTCTGCAGAGAGAAAAAACGGATCTCAATGAGGAACGTGAAGATTTTCCGGAAGAAACGGAGCCAGAGGAAGAACCGTTTTTGGAAGAGGAACCGGAAATGGATCCGGCAGATAAGATAGACATGGATCTTCTTGCCGATATGATGTTGTAGCATAAATTTGACATTTTCTGAAAAGTATGTCAAAATGACATACAAAGTATGTCAAAATGGCATACTTTTGGCATACTCAGTGAGGAAAATGAAAAGAAACAATAAAAAAGACATAGAAAAGTATGTCAAAATGACATACGAACGGCATACAAAGTATGTCAAAATAGCATACTTTTGACATACTCAAAGGGGGTAAAAAAATGAATATTACAGATAAATATAACATGACACAGGAAGAAAATATATTTTATGCTAAAAGAAATTTGGTGGACAGTATCTGGAAAGAAGCCATGCTGGAAGGCGTACCGTTCACGTTTCCGGAAACCCAGACGATTGTGGAAGGAATGAAACTGGATGGCAAGAAAGAAGATGACATTGTAAAGGTGCGTAACCTGAAACATTCCTGGGAGTTCCTTTTTGATTCCATCGATTATCCACTTGATTTTCGATATATTAAGCAGATGAATCATGAAGTAGGAAAAGAAGGAATTGTTTTGAATGCCGGAATGCTCCGCAATTCAGAAGTTTCTATCGGTGGTACGGAATGGAAACCGGCAATTCCGGATGAGGAGATTGTACAGGGAGAAATCAAAGAGATTTTATCCAACTACTGTGTGACAGATAAATCCATTACGTTAATGCTTTATCTCATGCGAAGCCAGTTGTTCACAGACGGCAATAAAAGAACGGCTCAGTTATGTGCCAATCAGATAATGATACAGAACGGAAAGGGCATTATTGCCATACCGGTAAAGGAACTGCAGACATTCACAGGACTTTTGGTAGAATACTATCAGACCAATCGAATGACAGACATCAAAAAATTTGTATATGAGAAAGGTATTGACGGACTTGTGATCGATCGGGAAATGACTGTTCAGGAAGAAATGTCAACCTATGATTTTATTAAACGTTCGAGGGAAATCCGATCAGAAAAGAATAAATCAAAAACGAGGTAAATGAGGGGAGGAATCCATTATGTTAAAGAAAAGAATTTCTATGCTGCTTGTAGCAGTAATGATAATAACAGGCATACCATGTATGCCGAAAGCAGAAGTATCTGCAGCTTCAAAGGACACGTATACAATTGATGTCAATGACTCTTCTTATGATCCAAGAGGAACCGGAAGAGTTACGATGGCAAAGGATCAGGGAAGTTATGGAATCTGTTATGCGTATGCGTTAGCCTCTGCCGTAGAAACGTCTCTGATCAAAACCGGCCAGGCAGACAGTTCAGTGGATATTTCAGATATGCAGATTGCGTATACTTGTTCCTGTACAAATCTGCAGTGTAGTCCGTATAAAAATAGCAACCGACATACATATTATCAGATATTATCTGAGATGAACGGTGGAATGGAAGAGACAAGTTATTATAGAGCACATCGTCTTGGGTTTGTAAATGAAACAGATATGCCTATTGCCTTACTTGCAGACAACAGTACATTTGATACGTGGTATAATCTGGCCAATAACTATAAATACAAAATCAAAAGAGCATATGAAGTCCCTGCAGGAGATATTCAGGGAGTGAAAGAAATTATAAGTAAGTGTGGATCGGTTGTCACCAGTTATCTTACAAGTGACTATTTGTATAATACAACTTTGCCGGTTTATTCTTACAACAATGTATCGGATACACTAAAAGACAGTCATGCCATCCAGATTGTAGGCTGGGATGATAATTATTCAAAAGATAATTTTCTGATAAAACCTAGCAAAAATGGAGCATGGCTTTGTAAAAACTCATGGGGATCTTATTGGTCAAAGGATGGATATTTTTGGATGTCATATGAATCCCTGACACAAAAATTTTGGGGATTGACGGTAACAGCAGATGCGAACTATGATTATTATGTTAATAAAGACTATAATATCATGGTCGGTGACAGCATCGATGTAAAGAAAGATCTTGCAGGTTATGTTGATGACGATGAAGAAGTTCGATATGTATATGGGAAAGATAATTATACAGAAAAAGATGGTGTTTTTACGGCAACGGAATCAACGGAGTCAAGTATAGCTGGATATTCAAAAATATTTGCGTATGTCGGAATAAATCAGGTAGGGGAGATCAAAACAGTAATCAAACCTACTCCAACCCCAACACCGACGGTACAGCCAACGGCAACACCAGTAACCACTGTGCAGCCAACAAAAGCACCAACTGTGCAGCAAAGCAGCCAGCCTGTGGTAAAACCATATATTGTACCATCCAAACCGAGTAATTTCTCAGGGTTTTCCGTTCCAAAAACAGAATATAATTCTTCATTGAGAAACGTTGATTACAAAGCGGTTAGCGGAAGTACTTCACAATTTAAGTACAGAACGGATAGTGAGGGAAATGCTACCATTGTAAAAGGGAAAAATGTTAAAAAGATTACAATTCCCAATGCCATTAAGATAGATGGAATCAGTTATACGGTCAGAAAGATAGATGGGAAAGCATTTTCTAACTTAAAAAAGCTGCAGACAGTAACAATTCAGGCGGCTAACGTGAAAAAGCTTTCCAAGAATACGTTTTTCAAATGTAAAAAGTTGAAAAATGTGACGATAACATCCGTAAATCTAAGCAATGTTTCGTCAGCAACAATCAAAAAATGTTCGAAAGTGAAAGTTAAGGTAGTTGGCAGAAGCAGTAAAGCACAGAGTAAAACAGCTGCTGCATTTAAAGCAGCAGGAATTAAATTTTCGTATCAGCGCAAGTAGCTGAAAAATGAAAAGGATTATTGGCACCAATAATCCTTTTCGTCTTGCCTAAAAAAATTTTTGTTCTAACACTTTCTTGATGACGAACTTTATCAAAAAACAGAGTGTTTTTTGCAAAGAAAGATCAAATTTTGAGGATGTTGTTTTGGTAAACTTGCTGATTTTTATGTAAAACTTCAGTTTGAAGTGCAAACAAATAAAAGTTTTTCTTCTACATTGAAGTTTTGCAAAAAGCAAATTGTCACCAAAAGAAAATGTTACCTTTAATGTTTTTTTAGAGTTGTTTTTTTTGAACTTGATTTTCAAGTTGAAACTTTTTTTCATACGCATATCCTCCTTTTTTTCTGCGTTGTTCCTATTTTTTGTGTTACGTATAAAATGACTATTTAGAGACTGGCAAAAATCAAAGGTGTTTTGAGGTGAACTGTAGGCTCATTTTTATATTCTCTGTTTGGAATTGATTTACTTGAAAAATGTAAACAGAAGTCAGCAACACAGATATAAACTGAAAAATCAATGGATAAAATATAAATGGGAAAACAGGATTTCATCGAACCAAATCGAAAAAAAGTGATACTAAGTGACACTAAATGGCACTTGATGATACTTTTGAGATGTGTTACACTATAATCGGTAGAAGTGTAGGAACTTAATGCAGTTGATGACACTTTCGAAGTGTGTTACACTATAATTGGTAAAAATGTAAGAAATTCTGCCACTTTCTTTTTCAAAACTTTATATAGAAAGCATGGAAGGAGCCTTTTAGGGCTCTTTTTTGATGCGAAAATTCACGAGGCTTCTCCTAATTTAAGAGAGGTCTCGTTTTATCATAGAGTAACTGTAAACCAAGCAACATAATAAAGGAGTTAAAAATGGAGTTAAAAATGGAGTTAAAAATGAAAGCATTAAAAACAATCACGTGTGTATTAACGTTTGCATTCCTGTTAATACTCGCACCAACACAAGCAAAGGCAGTTTCAAACAACATTTCTGCAACAGAAGGAACGTTTACCGTTCATCAATTTATTGATGGGAATGAAGTGGGTTCTTTGACAATCCGTGCCAAAGGGTTTGACAAGACGCAGACAACGTCCTGCCGCTTTTCAAACGTTCAGTGGGACATATATACAAGTTCCGGCAATGGCAAAGCATCCGCCATATCAGGCCTGAACTATACGTACAAAGGAACCTCAGATTCTTCGAGATATCCGGTTGTTGGATGTAGCATCGGGTTGACTAAACAGACTGGGATTGTGTTTGATAAAGTAACAGTAAATGGAAATGGTGGATCCGGTGCCATTACCGTGATGAAAGACGGACCGGCACCATCCGGACAGACGTTGGATGCAGCTACAGAATTAAATTCTGCGCAAAATGAAAACTGGAATTATATCATTGCACAGTCTGTATGGTTTGGTGTACGTATGAACTATGTAGAGTACATGATGGATCATCATGCGGATATCAATGTATATTTCCGTACTCCACATGCAACGGTTACTTATACAAAAGGCGATAACAGTGCAAGCGGAGCAGATGTTCAGAAAAAATATGATTTTAGAGGTATGTTTCCCGTACCAAGTGAAATCGGTATGAGTAAAACAATACAAGCTTCTTTTGATGGAAATACTCAGAAAGCAGATGCTCCGTTCAACGTATGGGAGATTCCCGGATTTGTGTTTGTTTGGACACAGGGATCGAATTATCCATTTTTTGTTGGTACTGATCAGTTTTTAAATATGCAGTCCTTTTTTGATCACTATGGAAGGGATTTTAGAAGCAATTTATCAGTGACCTGCATAGCTCATTGGCTTCCAGCAAATGTGACAGTACCAAAAGCTCCAACGGCCGAAAAGTACACCGTGACGATCGCTAACGAAAACGCAACGATTGATACTGCCATCAAAGCAAAATCTTTTAATGGCTGGAATGTAAATGGAACCCTGCATCAGCCGGACGAAGAAGTAGCTGCGGATGCCGACTTTTCTGCTACATCGGACTGGAGCAATCCGACGTATACCGTGCCAAAAGCACCAAAGGCACCAAGTTATAAGGTAACGGTAACCAGTGATGATACCCAGCTGAATCAGCTGACATTGGAGAAAACATTCTCCTGTTGGAAAGACAGTGACGGAAACTCCTATAAGCCGGGAGATGTTATCACATTGACAAAAGATATGACATTGACAGCCGACTGGAAGAATCCTACACTGGATATCACTTCATTAACAGAACCTAAAAAGGAAAATTACACTTTTCAAGGTTGGAAAGTTGGAGATTCCTATTTGAATCAGGAGACTATCGGTGAAACATACCCATTGATGGAGATCACAAAGGACACCACAATTACAGCAGAGTGGAAACAAATACCACCTTCTGTTACCAACGATCTTTCCAAGATCATTGACCTGATCAACAAGTCTACGCTTTCCGAGGAAGAAAAGGCGGCCTTGATCGCACGTCTGACATCCAACTCGTTGACGGATGCTGACAAGACGTACATTGAAAAATTGCTGGAAAGCAATACTACGTTGACAAAGACGGATAAAGAAGAGATCATCCAGGCAATCAAAGAGGTAAATGCTTCCGGTCTTACCGAAGATCAGCAGAAAGCCATTTTGGAAGCCTTAAACAGCGGAAGTTCAGCCATCTTTAAGTATGGTAACGTATCTTATAAGATTACAAAAAATCCGGACGGAACCATTTCTGTATCCATTTCAGATTTGAATGGTGTGACAGATGTAGTCATTCCGAATGAGATCTATCTCAATGGGAAAGCCTATCCGATCACATCCATCGGAGACAGTGCGTTTAAGAACAATAAGACGATCCGCACAGTTACCATCCCGGGAAATGTAACGACCATTGGAAACAGTGCTTTTGAAGGCTGCAGTAAACTGACAAAAGTCAGCCTTGCTCCAAAAGGACTTGTAACTATCGGAAACAAAGCATTCAAAGACTGTGTTAATCTGACATCCTTTACCTGTCCGAGTACGCTGCAGAGTATTGGAGTTAGTGCTTTTGAGAACTGTACCAAACTGGCAGCAATCAAATTCAATGATGGACTTCTTGTAATCAAGAAGAGAGCTTTCTTTAATGCCGGACTGAAAAATGTTACTCTTCCAAAAACACTCTTAAAGATTGAAATGAGTGCTTTTGAAAAATGTAAGAAGATGACACGCGTTGTATTTGCATCGGATATTAAGATGGCCACTGTCGGTTATCGTATTTTTGCAAATGACTCTGCGTTGAAAAAGATTGAACTTCCGAAAAACCTTCGAAGTGTACCGAAGTACATGTTCTACCATTGTACAAGTCTTACTCAGGTAAGCGGCGGCGAGCGCGTGACCAGTATCGGTACCAGTGCATTTGAAGGATGTAAAAAACTTCCGAAGATCACTTTGAGAACTAAGGTACAGAAGATTGCGAAAAAAGCATTTTTTAACTGCAGTAAATTAAAACGTGTCAATATCAAGAGTAGTGCACTGACCAAGATTGAAGGAAAAGCCTTCAAAAAATGCCATAAGAAGATTAAATTTGATGTTCCGAGAAAGAAGATCAAAGCCTACAAAAAACTTCTGAAAGGCAAGTTTTAATGCTTCAAAATAAGTAAAGTATCAAAAAGAGAGGTTGGCCAGACTTTGATCTGACCGGCCTCTTTTCGTTGGAAGGAGAAAGTCAACATGAAACAAAAAATAAGAAACATAGTGGCAGTAGCAGGAAGCCTTCTTTACTGTAATTTGCTGATTCCCTGTGCTGTGTATGCCGGCGACAAGGAGGATAAGATTGTAAAAGATCTTGATTCTAAAGTATCCTTTATTGTTGCTTTGGTACTTACGGTAATTCAAGGAGGCGGTGCCATTGTTTTAGGACTTGGATGTGTGAGTTTATTCTCGGCGATTTCCAGCCGTAACTCTACGGAATTGACAGAGGGAATCTTAAAAGCTGCCGGTGGTTTGGGAATGCTTATCGTTCCCGGAATTATAAAACTCTACACCTAGGATAAGAAAGGACGTTCTGCTTATGGTAATCCATGCATTAAGTATATTTGATACGATTAGCAATCTGGGAGACTTCTTTAGCGGGGAAGCTTTCTTTGAAAGCGCCGGTTATATCTGGAATGCCTTATTGAAAGTGGCAAATTCTCTTTTGACGGCCAACATTACCAGAGATGAGTATGCAGAAATCTGGCAGAAAGTAAAGTCATTGTATACAACATTCAATGCACTTTCAAGTACACTTCTTGTGTTGTTTTTTGTGTATGGATACTGCAGAGAGAGTGTTGATCTGAAGAGTAACATGACGTTTATTACTTTAATCAAAATGATGTTTCGATTGGTTGGAGTGGCGAATGTCATGAGCCTTGCCCTTACTATGATGCCAAAACTATTCCGGTGTGCCAGACTTCTTGCAGAACTGATCAGTGGAGATAAGGATTATGGCTTTTTCTTTGACGGGGCAAAGATTTACGAAGACATATCCTCGGGGAACAATGGAGTAATGCTGTGTTTTATTACATCCATTGTGTTTTTCTTTTTCACACTTGCCTGTGCTTTTTTCCTGATACAGCCAATCCTGCTCCGGACGATGAAAGTGTATATGTTAGCACCTTTTTGCGGAATTGCACTTTCCACAATAGCGGCAGGCGGCCAGGTATCTCAGACAGGCTATGCTTATGTCAGAAGTTTTCTGGGAACGGTATTTTCTGCTGCTTTAATTGCAGTGGTGTTGTCACTCAGCAGTAATTTCATACAAACGATTTCCATAAAGTCAGAAGAGGCTATTGTACGTATGTTGGTTTACTGCTTGAAAATGTCAACAATTTCAGCCAGTGTAAAAACGGTAGACAGTCTTATGCAAAAAGCATTTAATCTGTAAAGGCAGGTGGAGAAATGAATCGAAATATCAACGAAGACGTGGCCGGATACAAAAATGAATTTTGGAAAGGTCTGACCTTTCGGGAATGCTTTTTTGGAGTTGTTGCAATCGTGGTCGGCTGCGGCATCATTTTAGTTTTAACATTAAAATTTAAAATGATATTGAATCTTGCGGTTACTCTGACCATGCCGGTAATCGTAGTAATCGGAATGTGCGGCTTTTATAAAAAAAATGGAATGACCTTTTTTCAGCTTGTAAGAAGGAAGATTTCATTATGGAGACAGAAGCCGCTTGTCTATAAAAGTGTTTCAGAAATAAACAGGAATACGCAGTCCGGAGGTGACTGGCTTGCGGAACTGATTTTTAAACATATTGGAAAGGATGAGAAAAATGATTAACGAGACATATGATTTTTCAATGAATAACAAATTAGGAAAGCGCTTACAGATGTATGCGTCAAAACTAAAAGAGATGCAAACAAAACAAAAAGAAAAGAAAAAATCAGAGGAAGGAGAAAAGTGATATGATGGATTATTCAGAATTTATGGAATATGTGGAGGATAATATTCTCAAATATCTGCCTCCGGAATATGAAAACGCAGATGTCGAATTGACAAAAACACTTAAAAATAACAATGTCATTTTGGATACACTGCGTGTTCATAGAGAAGAAGAGACGGCCTCACCGCAGATCTATCTTAACCGGGCCTATGAGAGTTACCGCGAGGGACAGAGTATAGACCGTATTATGGTCTCCTGCGCGGAAACAATCAGCAGTGCTAAAATCGAACCGGAGTATTTGGATGTCGTATCTCATATTTCAGAATTTGAAACGGTAAAAGGCCAGATCATTCCACGTGTATGTAATGCTGCCGATAATACCGAGTTTTTATCTTCCAGACCTCACCGTCTCGAAAATGATCTGGCTGTGTATTATGCAGTCAGAGTATATACAGGCGGAGATGGTGTCGGCACCATTACAATTACAAATCAGCTCATGAAGAGCATGGGGGTGACGGCAAAAGATCTTGATGATGCAGCACTTAATAACATAAGCAAAGAGGCCTATATACGTACAGGCGCATCCATGATGCTGGATATGATGGTGGGGGATTTCAGCCGTGATTTTGGTGTAAGTGAAGCCGAAGCCAGAAAAATGCTGGAAGCCCAGATGCCGGTTGATGGCGGTATGTGGATTGTTACCAACCGGGAAAAAATCAACGGTGCTGCTGTGATCATGTCGCCAACGGTCAGAGAACAGATTGGAGAAGTGGTTGGTGGAGATTATTATGTTCTTCCTTCCTCGATCCATGAGATCATTATTGTTCCTAAAGACCAGTATGATAGTATCCGGGACTTAACGGACACGGTAAAGCAGGTGAATCAAACTTGTGTAAATTCAGATGAAGTGCTGAGTGACAATGTCTATGAGTATCAGATCAGAGAGAAAACATTGAAACTAGCCACAGATCAGACTTTAGATTTAGAAAAAGAACTGAGTAAGAAGCAGGATCAAACAAAACGTTTGTAATATAAATGAAAAAGCGGCCGGGATAACCGGCTGCTTTTTAGAAAGGAGCCGGTTATGAAAGAAAAAGAGTATATTGAAGAATTAAAAGATAAATATGGGATTACAGAATTTGGTCTTCCTAAGGAATTAGAGGGAGAAGAACCGGATGAAGTACAGGAAATCTTTTTGAGAGAGGGGGATTTGTATGACAAAAATGAATAAAATGCGCGAGCAGCTTGCACAGGAATTTGTCAAAGCATTGTCAGAAAATACGCTGCCATGGGAACGTGGATGGAACGTTTACCGGAATCATAATGTAGTAACCTCAAAGCCATACCGCGGAGTCAATACCTTTTGGCTGTCTATGGTTGCAGATATCCAAGGGTATGAGGATCCCAGATGGTGTACTTTTAAGCAGGCAAAAGATAAGGGATGGCATGTAAAAAAAGGAGAAAAGGGAACAAGTGTTGAATTTTGGTCGCTTTATGACAAGGAAATGAAACGGAATATTACCCAAAAAGAGGCTGCTTCCCTTCGCAACCGTTTAGGGAAAGAAGAATTTGAAGAACGTGTCCGGCTGGTATCTAAAACGTACATTGTTTTCAATGGAGAGCAGATAGAAGGAATCCCGCCTTTTGAAAAGAAGGAACCTGTTTTTGATGAAAAGGAAGCGGTAAAATTTCGAGATCAGGTTATTCGTGAGTTCTCCCTTGACTTTTTTGAAGGTGGTAATCGCGCTTTTTACCGCCCATCCAATGATTCTGTTACAATGCCTGCAGTAAGAGATTTTAAAAATGAATATACCTATCTGTCCACTTTTCTACATGAAGTCAGCCATTCTACCGGTCACAGCAAGCGCCTTAACCGTGATATGTCCGGAGGATTTGGAACCCCTGATTATGCAAAAGAAGAGTTGCGTGCAGAGATCTCTTCTGCTTTTACGTCACAAATGTTAGGAATCCGTTTGGAACATACCGAAGAATCTTTGAACAATCACAAAGCGTACATACAGAACTGGATGCAGGTGATTGAAAATGATCCGAATGAATTGTTTCGAGCAATCAAAGATGCAGAAGAAATTTCGGATTATATTATTGAGACGGCCAAACTGGAATCGTACGTACAGCAGTTAGAAGAACCGCTGGAACAGATAAGGGAAGACAGCCTGACTATTTTTCAGGTTAAGAAAGAACTGGAAAACGAATATCTTTTTCAATCCATGGAGCGTTTGGAAAAGCAGGGAAAAACAGAGACCCTTCGGATGGAAAATTATAATATTGTCTATGAAGAACCGTATTCTTTTTCCCCAGGATCGATGGAAGAACAACTCGAAGAAATCTTTGCCCGGTTCAATCAATCCCATCCGTTGAGTGTTGGAGATGTAGTTGCCTTGCAGCAGAACGGACAGACACGGTATTTTTTTGTAGACCGGGTCGGATTTATAGAATTGAAGGACTTTGAAAAGGCTGTTTCCAAAGAAATCGACTATCCTACAATTCGAACTGTTGGGGAAATGGAAAGCAGAAATAATATTCCGGAAGACGAACGACTGACAACGTGGTTTGGTGACTATTTAGATTATGAGAGAAAACCCGGGGTAACAAACGAACAGATACAGCAGAAGTACAATGAAATTGTAAAGTATAGCCGACCTCTTCTTTCCACTTCCGAAGCAGCTACAGTACGTTTGATAACAAAAGGACGGCATACGGAGAAAGCCGATGGATTTGACCCTGTTTTTGCGAAAGTGGCCAATCTTTTAAACGACTATATGGCACAGGGAGCCGGCATGGAAGAAATATTGTCGGATAAAATTTCAGAGATCGATCAGAAAGCGGGGGTTAAAGATATTCGCTATACCAAAAATCTGATCTGCAGCATTGTTGCCATTGACCACGAATCTTATGAAGAATACATGAACATGGATCATCATACAGAAAAATCAAAAAACGATTTAGAAAGTATGAAACAGAGGGAAACGGTTAGGAAAGTGAGGGCAAGATAATGAAGAGATGCAACGATAAAATTCAGTTTGAAAGCCGGGTAGAACTTGGCGAACTCATACATATGCTGGAAAAGTATATGGACACCTACCCAAAAGAGAAGGATAACGAAGTAATACAAAAACTGTACCATATGCTGGATGCCATGGAACTAGAATGGTAGGCAGAAAGAGAGGACAGGAAAATGAAAGAACCGACACAGGAGATCTCTGAGTATGAGACGTATGAGACATTGAAGCAAATCTTAAATGACAATGATACCGCGGTTTTATATCATATAGAAATTGTGCTTTCTTCGAAAGAAGGTGGCAGAGCTGGATAATGAATTGAAAGAAGTAAGTATCCGGATCAAACTTGTGGAAGGCGGTATGTTTGGAAATGTGCAGATCAATGAACCGCAGGACGCGATACGGGCCATGAAAAATCTCTTAAGTGATCTGGACCGGGAGTATGTCATGGTTCTTAACCTGAACACCCGGGGGATCCCACTGAATTATAATCTGGTGTCCATTGGTTCCCTTCGGAGCAGTACGATGTCTGTCAGTAACGTGTTTAAAAGTGCCATATTAGCAAATGCTTCGAGTGTTCTTGTCATGCATAATCATCCGTCCGGGGTGGTGTATCCGAGCATACAGGATGATCTGGCGACCAAACGGATGATTGCGGCAGGCGCGTTGATGGAAATCCCGGTTATGGATCATATCATTGTCGGAAACGAATCTGAGAAGTATTTCAGTTACCGGGAGATGAGAAATGAAATGTTTCCCTTAAATAATGAAGTAAATAAAGTATGGGATACTTTGGTTCCCATGATTCAAGAGCAGGAGGTAAGAAAGAATGTTAGGACGAGGTAAGGTTTCCATTCCTTTGACAGGTAAAATTGTAAAGGTACCGGATAGTGTGCAGGCATCCATCCCGATTCAGCGTATTTCCGAAGAGGGGATTTTTGAACTGGAAAACCGGCCAGGCATCCATCAGTATGACAGAGCCTACTTTATTCAGGATATTAACTATTTTATCCAGGATGAAGAAGAGAAAGAGTTTACGGATCAAAAATACCAGATGGTTTTAAACAGTCTTAATCTGTCGTTTAAGATTATAGTAAGCAATCAATATGTGGGAAATCAGGATTTCTTTTCCGACATTCAAAGACGAGATCTGAGTGACCGGATCCATGAACTGGGAGAGGAATACCGGGAACTTGTTAAACAGCGGATTGAAAACGGCCGAAACGGTTTGAATCAATCCAAAATTTTGATCTTAACATGCACGGAACCGGATTTTGTAAGTGCAAAGCGCTTTTTTGAGACGTTGGAAGGGACACTGCAGCTTGCCTTTAAAAAAATGGGAAGCGGACTGATCCCACTGAATGCGGCGGAACGTCTGCGCGCCCTGCATAGTTTTTACCGATTAGGACAGGAGAAAAAGTTTTCATTTGACTGGGAAGAGTATCTGAAACTTCGGAGAGATTGGAGAAATGACATTGTGAATACGTTTATCCGGGAAAGAAAGGATTATCTGGAATTGGATGGAAAACGTGTTGCCATGACACTGTTAGTAAGCAGATATCCGGCCAGCATCCGTGATGATTTTGTTCGAGAAGTTACGAACGTGCCCTTTCCGCTGATTTATACGATCGATTGTGAACCTCTTTCGGAAAAACAGGCGGAAGATCTTATATACGACAAGTACATGGCAAATCAGAACAGTATGAATACAGAGCAGCAGACGCAGATGGATCGAGGATATTTTTCAAGTAACGTTTCCCTTGCAAAGAGGCTTAAAAACGAAAAAATGGAAACTTTGATTACCGATCTTCGAACCCAGAACGAAAAACTGTATATGGTAGGAATGACATTTGTGATCCAAGGCAAGGATAGAGATGAACTGGAACAAAGAAAGAATCGGTTGATCCATCTGTGTGATGGGTATAACCTGACGGTCGAACCACATTCCAATCAACAGCTGGATGCTTTGAATACAACACTTCCCACCGGAGCAAGGTTTGTCAACACGATGCGTTCTTTAAATACTCCAAGTTTGTCGATCTTTACACCGTTTAATGTTCAGGAAGTGAACATGCCGGACGGATACTGCTATGGATTAAATTCTTTGTCAAGGAACATGATTCTTGGAAACCGCAAAAAACTTCCCAACTCAAACGGAATGGTGTTTGGAGATTCCGGCGGTGGAAAATCCATGAATGAAAAGTTTGAGATGGGGCAGGTTCTTGCCTTTAGTGACGATGATATTATTATCGTAGATCCTATGGCAGAATATCGTGATATCTGCCAGATTTGGCAGGGAGAATATATTAACCTGTCAAAGTCAAAAGACAATGTCTGTTTTATGAATCCATTTCATGTCCCGGATGAAATCCCGGATCGAATGAAATTTTTAGAGGAAAAAGAAGAGTTTGCGTACGCAATCTGTGAGCAGGCATTGAAAGAAATCGGTGCATTAAACAATAAACATGTACTTATTATCGGACAGGCAGTAAAAAAAATGTACAATGACTATTTCGGTACCTTGGAAAAGAAAAAAACAAATATCGGAAAAGATGCGGTTCCAATGCCAACGCTTCGAGTGCTTCGAAACACGATTAAAGAAATCGGAGCGGAAAAGGAAGCGGCTAAGGAACTGGTGGAACAACTGGAAGTATTTACAGACGGAGCTTTAAATATTTTCAGCCAGGAACAAACCACATCCGGGAATAATCGTTTGACGGTATATGGTCTGTCTGATCTCGGGCCGCGAATGCGGCCGATGGCTATGCTTATCATGCTGGAGAGCATTACCTCAAAAATCAAGTACAATCAGTCGATTAAAAAGACTACCTGGGTCTATATTGATGAAGTACAAGAATTGTGGAAAGAAGAATATTCTCTGCTCGCATTGCAGCGCATGTGGGCTGAGGTGCGTAAGCAGGGCGGTATCTGCACCGGAATTACACAGAACCTTTCTGCAGCTATGGATTTTACTGCCGTAGAAACAATGATCAGTAACTCCAAATTTAAAGTCCTTCTAAATCAGGGATCCTGTGACAGAGATCGTGTCATGGATCTGTTTAAGCTGTCAGAAACACAAATGACATATATTGATGGTGCAGACCCGGGAAACGGACTGGTCTTTTTTGATACTAAGATCGTGCCGTTTGACAATACGATTCCAAAAGATAATGTCCTGTATCGGATGTTTAATACCAATCTGCATGAGATAGCAGAACAGGAAAAGGAGAAAACGGAGAATGGCTGATCTGAAAGATACGTACGGATTTACGGTAGAACAAAAGAAAGCACTTTCCCATCTGACAAAAAAACAGATGGAAAAGTTTAAAAAACTAAGCAGATATGATCAGAAAAAGATTCTTCGTATGGCAGAAAACATCACCAGACAGGAATATGCCAGACAAAAATTTCAAGAAAAGCAGGGAAAATCACCGAATAAAAAGGGATCCTCTCAAAAAGCGGCCACTTTTCTGAAACAGAAAAAAGCACGGTCACTATCCTCTGCCCGAAGAAAATCGAAAAGCATGGTAAGAACAGCAATGCAGCCGACAGAAATTATGGCCAAATGCATTGCTTCTTTTATGGGAGAATCCGGAGAGCAGAGAGAAAACGCAGCTTCCGTTGGACAACAGCAGACAGTATCGAACCTGCATAAACCGATGCAGATGACAAATCAAGGTCTTTCCGATATGCGGAAAGTTTCGCATGATGTGACAGATCTATTTTTGCGTAATAAGCAGGCTGACTTTCAAAAACAAAAAGCCAAGATTTCTTTTTTTTCCGGAAGAAAAGAAAAAAGAGAAGAAAAACGGCAGGACGAAAAAAGACAGCAGGTAAAATCCATGGGGAAAAAAGCGGCATCGATGACAGGAAAGATTATAAAAGAGGTTGCGGTAACCGTTGTGCAGACCAATGCCGCTCTTTTCTTAGTTGTTGCTGCAGCCATCCTGATCATGGTCATTATCCTGATTCCGGTTATTCTTTTGGTAGGAGGCAGTGGGGAATCTTCACAGGAAGCTGCTTCGGCGCAAACAGAAGTGATTTTATCGGCACAGACAGAATCTTACCGCCCTTTAGTTATCGCAGCTTGTGCGAAATATGATATTTCCCCTTATGTAGATCTGGCTTTAGCAGTCATTGAACAGGAAAGTGGTGGGAATCCACCGGATGTTATGCAGGCAGAGCAGTCTTACTATAATAAGAAACCACCGATTGACAGCGCGGAAGAGAGTATTGACTGTGGGGTACACGAATTAAGTGACTGTTTAAAATCTGCAGGAGCAAAAGGAGCCGGGGATCTGACAAACATTTCTCTTGCTCTGCAGGCTTACAATTTTGGAAATGGGTATCTTGCCTGGGCGAGAAAAAACTATCAAGGTTACACCAAAACCAATGCTAAGATTTTTTCGGCCAAGATGTGCAAAGAAAAAGGGTACTCTTCCTATGGAGATGTTGACTATGTACCGCACGTACTCCGCTACTACAAAGTAGCAGGAAGTGGAGATGTTTTGACAGTAAGCAATAAAAAGGCACTAAAGATTCTGAAAGAATTAGAGAATAACAATCAAGCGGATCCTAAAGTCTGGGCGGTCATAGAAAAAGGAGCCTCTCTAATCGGAAATACAACCTATAGCATGTCAGCCAGACAGGCGGACGGAAGAGAGACACCGAGTGTTTTAGATTGTTCTTCCTTTACTGCTTGGTGTTTTGCTAAAAATGGATTTGCCGGGATTCCTTTTTCTGCCACGACAGCAACATTTCGACAGTCATTATTGTTTAAAGATGTATCTGCTAAAGATCTGCAGGTAGGTGATATTGGATTGAAAAGCAAAACTGCCGGAACCGGTGGAGCAAATCATGTTGGTATTTACTGTGGAAAGTTGAAGAATGGAAGCAAGGTCTGGCTTCACTGCACAAGCAGTTCTTCTACCAGTCTTACCGGGAATACGTCAGGTGCTATGTTTGGAGCTTATACCAACTTTACGTATTTTCGAAGATTTCGACAATTTGAATAAAGGAGAGAAAACTATGTTTAAGAAGTTGAAACGCATTTACTACCGAAAGCGTGACCGGGGGAAGGGAAAGCAATTCCTCTTTACAGTATGCCTGATCGGACTTGTTGTTTTGGCAACAATCGGATATGGATCAATGGTGGCAATGGAATACCTTTCAATGCCTGTGCCGACAGAAACAAAAGGAACAAATAAGAAGTCTCCCAAACCGGAAACAGAAGATGCGGAACAGTCATCTGAACCGGAAGAAACAGAGGTATCGGAAGATAATGACGAAGAGGAAGAAATAGATTTAAGCGGTATGGAAACCTTTCTTGCATTTATGAAAGATGAAGATTATGACCGGTTGCTGGAAGAGGTTAAGAAAATCTGTGATGACAAAGGATATGACTTTGCCGAAAAGATGACGTATCAGGAAACCGGCCAAACCGATTTTATTGTAATCTCTTACATACTTTTTCCGATGGATACGATAATGAAATGTACGTATGACATGAATACCGGAGACTACACACTGGAAGAAACCATGTACAGTGAAGCGGACATTGAGGATTTTGAGTTGGAGCAGGAAATAAAAGAAGAGGAAGAGGCAGCGCAGGAAACCATTGAACCTACACCGACGGTGCAGCCAACGGAAAAACCGATATCAACAGAGCAGCCGACGACGGCACCAGTGACGAGTGAGCCGGAACCAACTGTGATGCCTGATTCGACAAGCCGGCCGGAAGCAACCAAGGAGCCAAAGAAAAAAGCCAAGAAGAAAAAAAGCCAAGATTCCAAAACGACAAAGAAAGTACACAAGAAGAAACAGAAAGCGACTCCGTCAACCACAAAACGACCGGCGCCAGTACAGAGAAAAAACAAAACTAATAATAAACAGGAAGGAAGTATAGGAAATGGTACAGCAACTATTCAGTGAGAGAATTGAGTGGGAATGGAAGATCTTTAAGCAGGAGATGATGATGACATCCAAGGAAAATGTGTTTATGCTTGCAAAAACCATTTTCCAAAAACAGCAGATCTATCTGGCTCTGAAAAAGCAGGAGTTTTCCCGAGAAGAGATTGGGAAAATGTTAGCCTATGAGCATACGATAGATGGTTTGTATATGGAACTGGAAGATTTTCCAACAGAAGATATCTACTTAGAAATCAAGAAGATTCTGGGAAAATAGTACAGTAAAAAGAGGGTATTAGGGATCCGTCCCTAACAAGTAGAGCATTTTGTCCGACAAAATGCGTATCTTGCTGTTCAAAAAACAATCAAAAAGTATGTCAAAATGGCATACAAATGACATACTTTTGGCATACCCAGAGGGAAAATAGGAAGAAATGAATCGAAAAGTATGTCAAAATGGCATACTTTTGGCATACTTTTGACATACCCGAAGGGAAAAAAGCAGAAAAATGAATCGCAGAGTATGTCAAAATGACATACTCTGCCCGGAAAGGAAGGATTGAATGAGATATAACCGTCCCTGTAAAGTAAGTGTGCGGCTGTCTAAAGAGGAAAGAGACTATATCGAAAAGAAAGCAAAACAGAAACATATTTCGGTAAGCGAGTACATCCGCATCTGCTGTCAGGCACCGCCACCGGTTACCCGGAAAGAATTTCTGGAAATAAAAATGGAACTGATCTATCAGCTTCGCAAGATTGGTGTCAATATCAACCAGATCGCAAAAAAATATAATTCGAATCTTTATACGGCGCCAAGCGCCGTATTGATGGATCGGATGGACCGGGTCGAAGCCATCACAAAACAGATTGCAGATACAATACTAAAGAGGTGAAAGCATGTCACTTATTATCAAGATGAGTCCGATCACGGCAGAAAGCCATATGAAAAAAGCAATCTCTTATATCTGCCAGGAATGGAAAACGCAGGGGCAGGTTTACAGCAACTGCGGATGCACGGAAGAGGAAATGATCCAAACATTTCTTGCAACCAAAGCAGCAGTTTCGTCTTCCGGAAAACGGCAGGCATATCATTGGAAGTTTTCATTTTCCAAAGATGAAACCATTTCTGCAGAAAATGCGCTGGCTTTTATCCGTGACTGGGCGGAAGAATATCTGGGAGATGACTATGACTTTGTCTGTTCAGCACATTCCGACAGAGATCACAGACATATGCATCTTGTCTTCAATTCCGTATCGCGGAATGGGAAAAAATACCGGTACGAAAAAGGAGACTGGCAGAAAGTCATCACTCCGCTGACAAATAAACTTGCGGACAAGTATCATACCGGTTGTCTGAAAGAAAAAGATTCCAGACAACGGATGGAAGAAAGCAAGGTTGACTGGAAAGAAAAGATTCAAAAAGAAATGGATGACTGCATCCGTCTTTGTTCCACATATCCTGAATTTGTTGAAATGATACAAAGTAAGTACGGTTATGAGATCCGGCAGGGAGTTTCCGAAAAACATGGAGTGTATCTTGCCCTAAAACCACCGGGAAAGTCAAAAGCAGTACGGTCGTATCAACTGGAAGAAGGGTATATGCCTCCGGAGATTGAAAAAAGACTGAATCCCTTATCAGATCCCGAGCTCAGTATAGAAGGAAAAGAAGAGTATAAGGCATTGTTTGTGAAACGAACAATCTGGTATGTGGGTCAAAAATCTACGTTTGTTCCATACAAAGAATTATCGGTATATCAACAATACCACGTCCGGAGGATGATGGACGCGAGACGATTGTATGATCAAAGATACAGCAGCCTGCAGATCCGCGAATACAGTTCATCGGCATTAACGAAACTGCGCGACAATGCAAGGCTTGTCTGTACCGAAGGAATTACCAATGCCCGAATGGTAGACCCCATGATACAGAATTTAAAAGACCGGTTGAGTGAACATAAAAAAACAAAACTGCCACCGGAGCAAAAAAAGACATTGGAAAATCTGCTCAAGCGGGTACAGAACCTAAAGAAAGCAGACTTACAGAAGTCTAAAACAAAACAAAAACGAAAGGATGGTAAAACATTATGACAGCACAAGAAAAGAATCAGGAATACATGAAGTTATGCCAAAAGAGGGGAATAGAACCGCCTACCGTACAGACCATAGAGGATGTTTTTATTTTCCAATGCTTTTTGGCCGGAATGGATTCTGCAGAAATTGAACAATTGTTAGAAATGAAATTAACAAACCGGCAAAAAGATTTGATCCGGGTGTGCAGAATGTTAGAGATTCCACTTCATTTTAGCAAGGAACAGGATGCGGATTCTCTTCTTCAAGATATCAAAAATTATATCCGGGAAAGATGTGCTACACCACTGGCAGAAAACAAAGAAGAATTGATTTCCGAGAAAAATGAAAAAAAAGAAGAGACACCGCAGGATATCAAAGAACCGGAACATCCATCGGAAAAAAGTGCAAAGAAACAGGAACCATTGGTAGAAAGCAAAGAAGAATTGATGATGAAAGTGCTTAAATCCGATCAGTTCAATGCCAGACAATTGGAACAGTTAAAAACAGCTTTTCAAAAAGAACTATCGTATGAAGTTTTAAAATCGATTGCCGTTCCTCAAAACACAGCAGAGGAAATGCGGTTAAAAATTGAATTTTATGAAATTGCGGCCGGCAAAAAACAGGAAGAAGAACCCAAAAACTGGTGGGATAAATTCGGTAAAAAGTAGGAGGAAGAACCATGAGTGAAGAATTTTCAACGATGATACAAATTATGCAGTTTTACGGAAGAAGTTTAGACCTGATGTGGAGAGGAATAAAGCTGGGGAGCAGCGGTATGAAAAAGGGGGTTGACCTGATCAAGATTAAGCAGATGCAGCACCTGATGAAAGTACATTTTGCTTCCCTTGGAACGACAGATGCCATGCAGTTTCAGCATCTTGAAAAATTAACAGGGGGAAACTGGAGTATTTATAATATTCCAACGGAGAACGAAAAGGTGATAACCCAACTTTTTGATGCACTCAAAAAAATGAAGATCCCATTTGCCAAACTTCCGGATCTGGTACCGGGAGACGATCAGATTCAGATTGCTTTTGATCCCCGCGACCAGACAAAGATAAAACAAGTATTGAACCGCATAAAACAGCTTGAAGAAACGGCAGATGAGATCACATTGGATGATTATGTAAAAATGGATCCGGAGCAACTGACGAATCTTGCCAAGGAAGGATATGATTTGGAGCAGAAGCGGCAGATTGCTCAAACCATAAAAGAAAGAAACCAGGATAAAACTTATGTGCCGATCAGCATCAACATAGATTCCAAATTTATAAGGGAAACAGATCAGTCGTATGTTTTTTCCGTGCCCAAAAGCATAAAACAAGATGAATCGGTACAAACATTTGAAGTACCTAAAAGTGAGCTTTGTATTTTAGATTCCGGGCAAACCGTAGTTACGCATTTGAAAAAAGATAAAATGTATGAGATTAACGGTGGAAATGAGAAAATTTCTGGAGAAAAACTGCTTCGATTTTTTGCTACTGTTGACAAAGATGTCATCAAAAGAACGAACAATCTTCCATTGACTAAGGATGGTGTATTTGCAAATTTTGGAGATGGGATGGATTTTGAAAATCCATCCCTGCAGAAGCAAACAGCTGAAAACGTCGCGGAGATTTTGAAAAGGAATGATATGAGAAATGAAGAATTAAAAAAACAGTATATTCCTTTTGATATTTCGGATTTCAAAGAAACCGTGGTGGCAGAAACGGAACATACTTACCGAATCAAAGCACCGGATCAGTCATTGGCAGAGAAGGATTCTGTTATTGTCTTTGAAGTAGATAAAAAGAATGCCTTCTACAATAAACACACAGATACTTTAAATGTACGAGTGAAGAAACATGACAAGTCCAACGTATATCAGATTTCTGTGCCGGATGGAAAAATGACTAAAAAAATGAAGATAGCGAATCCGGAAATGATGAAAAGTTATCTGGAAACTTTTTCACCAAAAACAAAACAAAAAGCACAAGGGAAAGTGATCGATATGACACGGCTCCGGAAAGGATGGAAAAAATGAAACGAAGAATATCCGAGGATTCCACCTCGTATCGTAAAAAAAGGATGGCTAAATTTTTTCGGATCTATTTGATCCTAACCCCGCTTTTTATGTATTTTTCGTATATATTGAGCGGTTTTTTTCTGATCAAAGATTTTTGGAAGAAAGATCTGGAAGAATGCTTTGTGATGATTGCAAGTCATCCGCGTGAATATTATAATGATAAATCACCGTTATTTCTCCTTTGCGGTATAACAGTTTGGATTTTTATTGGTCTGTACGGCTTTGTAAAAACCAACAATAATTTCATGCACGGAGAAGAACATGGTACAGCCAAGTGGGGAGATATTGCAGCATTTAATCATAAATATGCAGATTTTCATGATCTGCAGAACAATAAGATCTTGTCTCAGAATGTTATGTTTTCTTATGACGAATCGACATTAAGGAATAATAACGTATTTGTCAGCGGAGGTTCCGGCGCAGGAAAGACTACCTTTATGTTGACACCAAACCTGTTAAATTGTCACGACTGCAATGTATACACAGATCCAAAAGGAACACTCTTAGAAGAGTTTGGCAACTTTTTGGCTGCCCAGCCGGATACGGAAGTGTATTCCATAAATATGTGTGAAATGGAAAAGAGTATGAAGATCAACCCTTTTTTGTTTTTAAATAAAAGAATGGATGTTTCCAAACTGATCCGCGCATTTATTAAAAACACTGAAAATGAGCAGACCCAGGCTGCACCCACAGATCCATTTTGGGAAAAGGCCGAAACAATGTTTCTAAAAGCCATTTTTCTGTACGTCTGGGATCAGTGCCCGAGATATGATTCAAGGACCGGAAGGACGCTGGAGAGAAATTGGAGATCCGTTATGCTTTTAATGGATGAAGCACAGTTTGAGGACGACAAGAATAAGAGTCTTTTACATATGCGGATGATGGAACTAAAATCAAGAGACAAGTACCATCCGGCAGTGAAAGCCTATGAACGATATGTTAATGCGGCAGCGGATACGGTTCGTTCCGTTCTCGCTACAGCATACTCAAGAATGGATCCGTTTGATGACGAAGAAGTATTGAATATATTCTCCGGAAATGATATCCCACTCAATGAGATTGGAATCGGCCGCAATGGCGACCGAAAAACAAAGATCAATCTTTTTATCGTTATTCCGGATGATGATGACACGTTTAACTTTGTGCCGGGCATCATATACTCTCTTTTGATTCAGCAGTTGTATGCTCAGGCAAGACTTTTTCAAGGAAAACTACCACTAAATGTAGGATTCTGGCTGGACGAGTTTGCTAATATCAAAATGCCAAACCGTTTTGACCGCTTTCTGGCCACGTGTCGCTCCAGAGGAATTTACTGCGTGCTCTTTCTGCAGTCTTTGTCACAGATGAAAACGCTATTTAAAGAAGGGGCATGGGAAGGTCTTGTGAGCAACTGCGATACCTTTTTGTATTTGGGTGGTAACGAGCAATCTACATATGAATATATCGAAAAACTTCTGGGTGAATGGACCATTGACAAAAAGACAACCGGACAAAGCCGGGGAAGCAATGGCTCCTTTAGCGAAAATGCGGATGTCTTAGGAAAAAAACTGATGTCACAATATGAACTGCGTCTGCTTCCTAATGATGAATGTATTATCTTTGTACGTGGAGAAGAGGCGTTTCGTGACCTGAAATGGTTTCCATGGGAACACAAAGAATACGACAAGGCAAAAAGCTACGGCAGATATGATTATAAAGAGGGACAAAAATTTCTATATAATAAAGAAAAGGTTTGTTCCTTTTTAGATGCTAATGAGGCGGAATATCTGCTGCAAAAGTCCAAAACAGATAAGAATATCAAAGTTTTGGAAATCGACCCGTTTCAATTTATGATGATGGATCTGGATTCTATCGGAGATCAAGTGGCCGATCCGGAGGATATAGATTTAAAGAAGTTAAAGCGGATTTATGAACATGAGCAAAGCAAGAAAGAGAAAGAACTAAAAGAAAGTTTTCTGGAACAGTATTCGGAACTCTCTTTAGCAGACATCTTTGCTTCGCCATGTATCGGTGAATTTCGAAGAAACGTGATCAAAGATATGCTGCAGCATCAAGTCAGTGAAGAAGCAATCAAGAATATTGTAAATCCGGAGTTCAATGAGGAAGAGGTTTTGGCTAAAAAATCTTTTTATTACGATATGTATTCGATTCAATAACAGGATTTCTTTTTCTGGAAAAATACGGTATAATGGAATGCGTTATGGGGTTAGTTCGGCAAAAATTCATTGCATCATGCTTGGTTTTTAAGGGTGATGCAATGGATTTTTCTACAGGGGTTTGGGGGTGTAGCCCCCAAGCTTATTCTATCCCCGGCATACGAATGACACTATTTGCATCAGGGGGAAAACACAAATGAAGGGATATCGTCATTTTAAATATGAAGACCGTCTTTTACTTGAATATCTATTAAAGAAGAAGATTCCAAAAGCAAAGATAGCCAGGATGATGAACTGTCATCCAAATACAATAACAAATGAATATAAGCGCGGAAAATATATCCATACCTTTGATTACTATGATAAAGAAATGTATTCTGCAGATCTTGCCGAAAGCCGCTATCAGGAAAATTTGAAAAAACGCGGCACTCAAAAAAAGATTGATTCAGACCCGGAATATGCTGCCTTTTTGGAACAGTTAATTTTAGAAAAGGATTTTTCACCTTCCGCAGCACTTGGATATGCCGGTATTAAGACTAAGAAAACATTTCGCACGAAAGTATGCGTACGTACACTGTACAGTTACATTGATAAAGGTGTTTTCAAATCTTTAAGCAATAAAAATCTGCCGGTGAAAGGAAAGCGAAAGCGCAGATACAAAAAAATACGGCGGCAAAAGAAAAAATCAGCCGGCACAAGCATTGATGCAAGACCCAAAAAGATTGATGAGCGCCATGAATTTGGCCACTGGGAAATGGACACTGTTAAAGGGGGAATGAATGGAAAAAAGAATCTTTTAGTTTTAACAGAGAGAAAAACGAGATATGAATTGTGCTTTCTTCTCCCAAACGGTGAAGCAAAGAACGTTGTATCTGTTTTGGATGAATTGGAAAAGCAGTATCAGGATAAATTTTCATCCCTTTTTAAATCTATTACGGTTGATAATGGTTCTGAATTTTCTGCTTTTGCCGATATGGAAAAATCATGCTTTGAAGGAAAACGTACAAGTATTTACTATTGTCATGCATACTGTAGCTGGGAGCGTGGCAGTAATGAAAATCAAAATAAGTTAGTTCGCAGACGGATTCCGAAAGGTTCTAACTTTGATTGGATGACGCAGGAAGATGTAGATGAGGTTCAGGAATGGATCAACAATTATCCAAGAAAGAAATTTGACTGGTTGTGTTCAAACGATCTGTTCCGGCAGGAAGTGGAGTTGATCCTTTGAAACAAGGGAGCAATATTGTTTTTTAGGCTATCAGAAGATAGTCTTTTTGTAGTACGCGAATTTTGCTCGGTAAGTGCGGAAATAAGAATAAACTATACAAAATGCACAAAAAACAAGGGGAAAATTGTTAAAAATGTAGAAACGAAAAAACATCACAAATAATACTTGCAATTTTCAGATTTTTCCCGCCCCCCAATTTCTTCTTTTTTTTTTCACATTTATATGTTAGAATGGTAACAAAATTGAATGATAGTCAGAAAGGAATGGAACGATGAACAAAAAAACAGGAATTATCATAGGGGTATGTACAGTGGCAGCTGTTGCGGTCATTGCAGCATTGAGTGTATTTTTTTATAAGGAAAATAAATCCGGCAGCAGTGACAAAGCGGTGACCAATACAGATGAAGGTGACAATCTTGCGGATGGTCAGATTTTTGATTATGAGAAGGCAGGGTATATTTCGCTTGGCAAATACAAAGGCTTGTCTGTAGATGTAGAGCCGGAGGTCGATGATATTTATGGCGCGATGCTTGATGATGCGACAGAGAATGAGGTTTCAAGTAAAGATGCCATAAAGAGCGGCGATGTCGTAAATATTGATTTTACCGGCAAAAAAGATGGAAAAAAAATCGATGGCACCAGTGCGGAGGATACGTATGTGTGGGTTGGCAAAGGAGAGTATATTGACGACTTTGAAAATGGTATCATTGGCATGAAAAAAGGAGAGAAAAAGACGGTAGACTGTACTTTCCCGAGTGATTATGATGAAGAAGATCTTGCAGGGCAGACGGTTCAATTTACGATAACAGTAAATGATGTCGTTAATGACACGATCGCCAAAAAAGTATCTGACAATAAATGTAAAAATGTGCAGGAATACTACGACAAAGTCAAGCAAGAACAAAAAGAAGATAATATCAATAACAAAGGTGAACTGGTATGGGATTCCTTTAAGGAGACCTGCGAGGCAAAATCCGTGCCGGAAAACATGCTGGCGCAGTCAAAAACAGATGTAAACCTCATGTATACCAATTTTGCTGAGATGTCAGGCATGACATTGGATGAACTTTTGGAAAGTTTTGGCATGGATGAAGATGGGGTATCGGAAATCGCGGAAGACAGTGTGATCGATGTGATGATCGCTAAAAGTATTATGGCGAAAGAAAATCTTACGATGGATGATACCACCTATAAAAATAAATTGTGGACGGCTCTTGGTTACGAAGACGGCGATGATGAAAAAAGTCTTTCTGATCTGGAAAAAGAGTACAAAGAAAGCCAGGGAAGCCATCCGAAAAACGATATGATGATTGAAGTGGCAAAGGATTATATTGGAGATCAGGCGAAAGTATCCGATGGAGAGACTACGAATGAGTGAAAGTAAACAGATTGACTGTTTTATCTTTCAAAAGGAAGAGACGTACGAAGCGGCAAAGAAAGAAAAAATGGTCATTGACTCGATCCGAAAGAAATATGATGTAAAAAATAAACGCGTGGCGTTGAAAATCTATCAGAAGGCAGTAAAGGACAATTCCTTTTCGACGGTGATCGGCTATTCCTTTTTGGAAGAATTGTATCATAATATGGAGCAGGCAAAGGTGTCGGTAAACGATCTGCCTCGCCTGCCATTGAAGGAAACGGTGGAAGAGCGTCCCGGGAAAGGATATTTGCCGGCGGCCTCAAAAGCAAAAGAAGAAAAATGGAAAATACTGTATCAGACACAGAAAACATTCAACAAAAAATGTAAGATTGTGATTGCAATGTTCGTTATTCTCATTGCGGCATTGTTTGTCATTGAATATAAAAGTCAGGATTCCATATTTACCTATAAGAAAAAAACGGAGCAGGAACTGATCGACAAATACGAAACATGGGAAGAAGAATTGCAGGAACGCGAAAATGCTTTGAATGGAGGGAATACAAATGGAACAGAAGATTCTGGTCGTTGACGACGAACAAAGAATGCGGAAACTGGTAAAGGACTTTTTGGTCAGAGAAAATTTTACGGTGCTGGAAGCCGCAGATGGCGAAGAGGCGGTCGATGTATTTCTGGCAGAAAAAAATATTGATTTGATCATTTTAGATGTCATGATGCCGAAAATGGATGGCTGGCAGGTGTGTCGGGAGATACGGCGGTATTCGAAAGTTCCGATCATCATGCTGACGGCCAGGGGGGCAGAAAACGATGAACTTAGAGGGTTCGAACTTGGGGTAGACGAGTATATCTCCAAACCATTCAGCCCGAAAATACTGGTGGCAAGAGTACAGGCAATCTTACGCCGTGCCAATGCCTCTTCCGAAGATGTGCTGGAATACGGCGGCATTGAACTGAACCGCAGTGCGCATGAAGTAGTGATCGATGGAGAGAAGATCGATCTCAGTTTCAAGGAATTTGAACTGCTTGCCTACTTTATGGAAAATAAAGATATTGCGTTATCACGTGAGCGTATCTTAAATCATGTATGGGATTATGACTATTTTGGCGATGCCAGAACCATTGATACCCATGTAAAAAAACTGCGCAGCAAAATGGGGGAAAAGTGCGGAAAATATATTAAAACCATTTGGGGAATGGGCTACAAATTCGAAGTATCGTAGAGAGGATGTGGCATTCTTATGAGACAGTCAATGCGGACAAGACTGGTCGTGCTGACAGCACTGATGATCATATTATGTATTGTGATCTGCTGGATCATGAACCTGTTTCTGCTTCCCGGGTATTATGAAAATTCCAAGAAAAAACAAATGAATGATGTGTATGGAGAAGTGGCAGCACTGTTTGATGAAAATGACTGGAAAAATATCTCCGATACGCAGAAAGACAAGGTATACGATTCTCTGGATAAGATCAGTGCAAACAGCAGTGTAAGTGTATACATTATGAGCATTAATGTAGATTCTTCCAGCGGAATGGTAAGCAAAGTCGATTATCTGTATCCAAGTATGGGAAATCGTACACAGCAGCTGAATACCCAACAATTGGCAAAATATGTCATGTTCAAACAGCTTGGCAATGTGTTTGATGAAAATTACAAATTACTGGAAAAAACAGACAAATATGAATTATTTAACGTATTTGACCAGAGAATTGACTCTAATTATATCGAACTTGTCGGTGGAATCACAGGAGATTACTGGGTTTATCTGCGGTCTAATTACCAAAGTATCCGCGAGAGTGCAGCTATCTCCAATGAATTTCTGACGTATGTCGGAATCCTCGTAACGATATTGTGTGTGATCATTATGATCTTTCTGAGCAATCACTATACGAAGCCAATCCTGAAACTGGCTCAGATTGCCAAAAAGATGGAAAATCTGGATTTCGATGTCCGCTATAAAGAAAACCGTCACGACGAGATTGGAGTACTTGGACACAGCATGAATTCCCTGTCAGACAAACTGGAACAGACAATCTCAGAACTCAAGACGGCAAACAACGAATTGGAGCTGGATCTTCAGAGACGGTCGGAGCAGGAACAGATGCGGCAGGAATTTTTAGCAAATGTGTCTCACGAACTGAAGACGCCGATCGCTTTAATTCAGGGTTACGCAGAAGGACTTCAGGATAACGTGAATGATGATCCGGAGAGCCGTGAATTTTATTGCGAAGTTATCGTAGATGAAGCAGATAAGATGAATAAAATGGTAAAGAAACTGCTGAGTTTGAACCAGCTGGAGTTTGGAAACGGACAGGTGCATCTGGAACATTTTGACTTGCAGCAGGTAGTACAGTCGGTATTGTCCTCGTCGGAAATTTTGTTCCGTCAGAAAGAAGTTACCCTGTCTTACGATGGAGATCATCCGGTTTATGTGTGGGCAGATGAGTATATGACAGAAGAAGTTGTTATGAACTATGTCAGCAATGCCCTAAATCATATCGATGGAGAGAAAATCATCGAGGTGAAAATTGTAAGCTGCGATGGAAAAGCCCGCGTGAGTGTGTTTAATACCGGGAAACCAATCCCGGAAGAAGATATCGACAAGATCTGGAGCAAATTTTATAAGGTAGACAAGGCGAGAACCCGGGAATACGGAGGAAACGGGATTGGTTTGTCGATTGTCAAGGCAATTATGGAAGCACACAATCAGGCATATGGTGTGAAAAATTATGATAATGGTGTGGAATTTTGGTTTGAACTTGATGAAAAGACAGAAAACTAAAAATCTGTAATTGCAGTCTTGGCAAAAATGTGTTAAAATAATAGGTACAGTTATATGATATGAAAAGGGGATGAGTGCATTTATGAAAAGAAATGGATGCCTGATGCTCTGTTTCTGCCTAAGTGCAGCTTTACTGAATGGCTGTTCCTCTGCCAATCTGAGTGAGGAAAACCAGGATAAAGTGGCAGAATATGCAGCAGAAGTGGTATTAAAGCATGATGCAAATTATGATAAAAAACTGATTGATACAGAGAAGGCAGCAGTTACGCCGACACCGGATCCTGAGGTAAGCCAGTCGCCGGAAGTAACACCCGAACCGACGGCAGCACCGGAAGCGGCAGGGACAGAGGAGGGGCAGCAGCCGGAAGAGACACCGATACCGGAAGTGTCGATGGATGAGTTGTACCAGTTAAAGGACGTGTCCATCTCGTACCAGTCGTATGAGATTTGCAGCAAATATCCGAAAAAATCAGATTTTCCAATGACTGCCAAAAAAGGCGAGGCCTTTATCGTGGTTCAGTTTGTGGCAGAAAATAAAAGTTCTGCGAAAACCAAAGTGGATCTGATCAAGCGGAAAATTGATTACGAACTGATGGTGGGGCAAACGCCTTACAATCCAACCATTGCAATGCTGCTGAATGGCGGACTCAATAATTTTAAGACCACATTAAAACCAAAGGAAAAACAAAAGGTAGTGCTTATCTACAACATTCCGAAGGAAGAAGTGAATGCAGATACATTGACACTTACAATAAAAGATGGGGATACAAAAGCACATACGATTGCATTAAAATCGAGCAGCAATGAATAATGGAGGACGGAACATGGAATATGAATATAAAGAAAAGAAACGCAGTTTATTTTTTGGATTGCCATTATCTTTTACGACGTATACGCTGAGTCAGAAGAAGATCAATATCAAAAAGGGACTGCTCCGCACGGAAGAAGATGATATGCTGATGTACAAGATTCAGGATGTAAAACTGGTACGCAGTTTATGGGAAAGAATCTTTAAACTGGGTACGGTGATTTGTTATTCCGGCGATATTACCGATGCAAAATTAATGCTGACGCATATAAAGAATTCTTCTGAGATCAAGGAATACATTCTTGAGACGGCAGAAGAAGAGCGAAGAAAAGTCCGTACTCTGCATACAATGGGATTAGACGGAGCGGATGATCTGTTTGAGAATGTAGATGATTAATTTGAAAAAGATACCCGATGGAAAAGGAGGAGATTATCGTGGCAGAAAAGCAGACAGAAATCTTGTTAGAGAGTGGGACAAATGAACTGGAATTGTTGGAATTTGTAGTGGGAACACAGCATTATGGAATCAATGTGGCAAAGATCCGGGAATTGTGCCAGTATCAGACACCGACACCGGTGCCGAATGCACACCCGTTTATCGAAGGAATCTTTATGCCGCGTGATATGCTTATCACAGTGATCAATCTGTCGAAGGCATTGGGAATTGCAGAATCCGGTGACACTTCTCAGGATATGTATATTATTACCAATTTCAATAACTTACATACGGCATTTCATGTACAGAGAGTGCTTGGAATCCACCGCATTTCGTGGGAGGATATAGCAAAACCGGACTCTACGATCAGTGCCGCAGGAAAGAGTGCAGCGACCGGAATCGCGAAAGTCGATGGAAGGATCATCATTGTACTTGATTTTGAAAAGATTGTGTCGGAGATCAATCCGGAAACCGGTTTGAAATTATCAGATATCGATGCGATGGGAGAACGTTCCCGTCATGAGTGTCCGATCCTTTTGGCAGAAGATTCACCACTTTTGCTTGAAATGCTGAAAAAATGTCTGAGCCGTGCCGGTTATACGCATTTGATTCCAACGACCAATGGACAGGAAGCATGGGATACTTTGCAGAAAATTCTTGCAGACGGTGGAAAAGTGGGAACCGATATTGCATTGGTGATTACGGATATTGAGATGCCGCAGATGGATGGACATCATTTGACGAAACTGATCAAAGATGATCCGCGGTTTGATGGTATGCCGGTAGTAATCTTTTCCTCATTGGTGAACGATGAGATGAAGAGAAAGGGAGAAGCCCTTGGTGTAGATGCACAGTTGTCAAAGCCGGAAATCGGTAAACTTGTAAGACAGCTGGATCTGCTTTTAAACTAGTTGAATTTGATAAAAATGACGACAGACCGGACTACAAGGGTAGACTGGTCTGTCATTGTGATTGAATGGAGGGAAATGATAGATCATGGCAGGAAAAGAAGGAGAATCTTATCTGGATCAATTGCTGAATAATGCATCGACACCCCCACAGGAAGCGGGATTGGAAAAAGTAAAAGAAAGTGCGAGAAAAGCAGAACTTGATAATGTCGGATTGCAGGAAGCATTGGCTGTTCTAAATGATCTACCGGATGAGACAGGGATTCCATCGAAGACGGATCCGAAAGAAGAGTTGGAAGATTTAAAAAATTTATATGAAGAATTTGGCAATGAAATAATACCGGAGAAAGAGCCGGAACCGGAGCCGATGCCAGTGGAACCGGAGGCAGCAGAAGAACAGGAGATGCCGGCAGCCGATCCGGAAACTACAGAAGAATCCGAGACGGTAGAAGCACCGGATATACCACTGGAGGAAGTTCAGCCGGAAGCACCGGAAGCACCGGAGATGCCGGCAGTAGAATTGGAGATTCCGGAAGAAGAAACAGAACAGACGGAACCGGCAGAGCAGGAGACACCAGTGGACGAAATGCAGTCAGAGGAACCGGAAACAACAGAAGATCAGGAGCCTGCGTTTGAGGATATGGAGGCGATGCTCGATCTGTTGCAGCAGCCGGAGAAAGAAAGTGTGCATAAAGAGGCAGAGATGCCTGAAGAGACGAAAGAACCGGAAGTGTCAAAAGAGCCGGTAGCGGTAGAAGATATTTTTCAGGATGCCCTTTCGGCAGTAGGTTATAGTGGAGACGAAGAGGATCTTGAGCAGCAACTGGATATGCCAGAGGTGCAGAGCGAAGGACAGGATCCACAGTTGGATGATATTCTTGCTTTGGATGATATCATGCAAAATGCCTCCGATGAGGAAGAATCCGGGGCGGCAGAAGAGGGAGTACAGTCTGTTCCTGTGCGAAAACAAAAGAAAGAAAAGAAGAAAAAGCCAGGTTTGTGGAAACGACTTTTTGGAAATGTTGTTACGGACGAGACGGCTGCACTGGAGCAAAAAGAGCGTGAAGCGGAAGAAGAAGCGTTCCTGCAAAAACAGGCAGCATTGATTGAAAAGAAAAAGCAGTCTGAAGCCGACAAGGAAGAAAAAGAAAAGAAAAACCAGGAAGAGAAAGAACGCAAAAAACAGATTAAGGCAGAAAAGGACGCACAAAAAGCAGAGAAAAAAGCAGAAAAGAAGCGCTTAAAAGAAGAGCGTGCAGCGATGGCAGAACAGGAAGTGGTTGGAAAAATCAACCCAATCGGTGCTACGATTGTATTTATCCTTTTTGCTACGATCGGAGTGCTGATTTTTGTCGGTGCGTGGCTTCTGCCACGGCGTGCTAACATAAAGGAAGCGCAAAATGAATATGCCAATGAGAAGTATATTGAGGCATATCAGACGATTTCAGCTGTTTCCATTAAGGAAGATGAGCAGGCGTTGTATGATAAGATTGTACTTTGTTCCAAACTGGAAAGACAGATTCAGTCTTATAAGACCAATGTTTCCATGAAGCAGAAACTGGAGGCACTTCATGCACTGCTTCAGGGTCTTGATTTGTACAATAAAAAGCAGGATGAAGTAAAAGCATTGAAGATTCAAAATGAATTTTTACAGATGAAGACGCAGATCATAACCTATCTCGCACAGGATTATAATCTGGACGAGGCACAGGCGAATGAAATCAATGCGATTACAGATGAAGCGGAGTACACGCGGCGTTTACAGGAAATTACAGCAGCGGTGAAATAGTGACGAACAGATGAGTGGAGGAAATTATGATAGCCATAGTAGATTATGATGCAGGAAACATTAAGAGTGTGGAAAAAGCATTGCAGTTTTTAGGAGAGGAACCCGTTGTGACACGGGACAAAGAAACTCTTCTTCAAGCGGACAAAGTAATTGTTCCCGGAGTGGGTGCTTTTGGAGATGCGATGGGAAAAATGCGTCAGTACGGCCTTGTTGAAGTCCTTCGGGAGATTGCCGGCAAAGGAACACCAATCCTTGGTATCTGTCTGGGATTGCAGCTGTTTTTTAAGAGCAGCGAAGAGACACCGGGTGTAGAAGGACTGGGATTGTTACCGGGAAAAATTGTAAGGATTCCGGACAAAGAAGGCTTTAAGATTCCACATATGGGCTGGAACTCCATTCAGATCAATCCGGCTTCCCGTCTGTTAAAAGGCATTGAAGAGGGAGCCTACGTTTATTTTGTCCATTCGTATTATCTTCAGGCGGAAAATGAAGCGGATGTTGCGGCGACGACAGATTATGTAGTAAACATCCACGCGGCCGCAGAACACGATAATATCTTCGCTACACAGTTTCACCCGGAAAAAAGTGGTGAGATTGGGCTGCGGATATTGAGAAATTTCATTGAGTTGTAGAAGAAAGGAACGAAGAGACAATGTTTACAAAGCGGATTATTCCTTGTTTAGATGTAAATGCCGGAAGAGTAGTAAAAGGTATTAATTTTGTAAATCTGCGAGATGCCGGAGACCCGGTATCGGTTGCTGCTGCTTACGATAAGGCAGGCGCAGACGAACTTGTATTTTTGGATATTACGGCATCCAGCGATGCCAGAGACATTAAGGTAAATATGGTGCGGAAAGTGGCAGAAACCGTATTTATTCCGTTTACGGTCGGTGGTGGGATTCGTACCATTGATGATTTTAAAATGATCCTGCGCGAGGGCGCGGATAAAGTTTCCGTAAATTCGGCGGCTATTCTGAATCCGGAACTCGTATCCGAAGCGGCGGACAAGTTTGGAAGTCAGTGTGTAGTGGTTGCAATTGATGCCAAACGCCGGAAAGATGCCGATGGCTGGACCATTTATAAAAACGGCGGCCGCGTGGATATGGGCATTGACGCTGTAGAATGGGCGATAAAAGCCGAAAAACTGGGAGCAGGAGAGATTCTGTTGACAAGTATGGACTGTGACGGAACCAAAGATGGATACGATATTGAACTCACACGGACGATTTCCGAAAATGTATCGATTCCGGTGATTGCTTCCGGGGGAGCAGGAACAAAGGAACATTTTTATGATGCACTTACTGAGGGAAAAGCAGATGCCGTGCTGGCAGCTTCTCTTTTCCACTTCAATGAATTGCAGATCAGTGATCTGAAAGAGTATCTGGCAGGGCGTGGAATCAGTGTAAGACGATAAATGATACGGAGGAAAGACAATGGCTGGATTAACGGGACAATGGCAGGAACAGCTGTCAGAGGAATTTCATAAGGAATATTATCAGAAACTGTTTTTGTTTGTGAAAGAACAGTATAGTAAAGTACCCGTGTATCCACCAGCAAAAGATTTGTTTAATGCCTTTCATCTGACCCCGCTGGCAGATGTAAAGTGTGTCATAATCGGACAGGATCCCTATCACAATAACGGACAGGCCCATGGCCTCAGCTTCTCGGTAAAGCCGGGAGTTGACATACCGCCGTCTCTTGTGAATATATATAAGGAACTTCATGATGACGTGGGAACATTCATCCCTAATAACGGATATCTTGAGTCCTGGGCGAAGCAGGGAGTGCTTATGCTTAATGCTGTGCTTACCGTAAGAGCCCATCAGGCGAATTCTCATCAGGGCATGGGCTGGGAACAGTTCACCGACGCAGCCATAAGGATACTTAATAAGCAGGATCGACCTATAGTCTTTATCCTGTGGGGCTCATATGCCCAGAAGAAGGCGGCTTTTTTAAATAATCCAAATCATCTGATCATAAAGTCGGCACATCCAAGTCCATTGTCGGCATACAGAGGTTTTTTTGGCAGCAAGCCATTTAGCAGAACCAATGATTTCCTGACTGCCCATGGAGTGGAGCCTATTGACTGGCAGATTCAGAATATTTAGGTGGTAAAGGAAAATAAATATGGAGATTTATATAGTACGACACGGTGAAACCACCTGGAATGAGCGAAAACTTCTCCAGGGAAGCACCGATATAGAATTAAATGAAAATGGAAGAAAGCTGGCTGTTCTTACAGGTGAGGCACTTAAGGATACCAGGATAGACAGGATATATGCAAGTCCTTTAAAGAGAGCCTACGAGACTGCCTGCCTTATAAGGGGAGACAGGGATATACCTATAATAAAGAATGATCTTATAAGAGAGATGAACTTCGGAGATTACGAAGGACAGAATGCCTCGGAGCTTCTAAAGGACGAAAGCCAGTCCTTCAAATATTTCTTCAAGAGACCGGAGCTATATACTCCTACAACCAATGGGGAGACTCTGGAGCATCTGTGTGAGAGGGCTGGAAGATTTATGGAGACGGTCATAGAGCCACTGGCTGATGACCCGTCCATGGAGAGAGTTATGATAGTTGCCCATGGTGCCATAAACAAGGCCATGATGATGCATGTAAAAAAGCACGGCATGGAAGCCTTCTGGTCAGGCGGACTTCAGAAGAACTGCAATGTCATAATACTGGAATATAACAATGGCAGCTACAATATTATAGAAGAGACAAAGACATTTTATTAAAATCCGCAGTAAGTAATGGTATATCTGAAAGAATATCATGAAGCAGCATTTTTGATAAAAGGTTTACATAATGCAATTAACAGGAAAGGACAAATTATAATGAAGAATTACGAATATTATAAGAGAGGCTACTACATGCCTCCTGAGAAATCAACAGACTGGGTGAACAAAGAATACATCGACAAGGCTCCTATATGGTGCAGTGTTGATTTGAGAGATGGTAATCAGGCACTTATCGTTCCGATGAACCTTGAAGACAAGCTTGAATTTTTCAAGACCCTTGTTGACATTGGATTTAAGGAGATCGAGATCGGTTTCCCTGCTGCGTCGGAGACAGAGTATGAGTTCTGCCGTACCCTTATAGAGAATGATCTCATTCCTGATGACGTGACCATACAGGTGCTTACCCAGGCGAGACCACATATCATAGAGAAGACCTTTAAGGCAATAGACGGTGCGAAGCATGCTATTGTACATCTGTACAATTCTACATCATTTGCCCAGAGGCAGCAGGTATTTAAGAAGTCAAAGGAAGAGATATTAAAGATCGCCGTTGATGGTGCCAAGCTCTTAAATAAGATGGCAGCAGACTACGGGGTGAATTATCCCTTTGAATATTCACCTGAGAGCTTCACAGGTACAGAGATAGACTATGCTCTTGAGGTATGTAACGCGGTTATCGAAGAGTGGAAGCCTACACCTGACAGAAAGGTTATCATCAATCTTCCTGCAACAGTTGAGATGTCACTTCCACATGTATATGCAAGCCAGATCGAGTACATGAGCAAGCATCTTAAGTACAGGGAGAATGTAGTTCTTTCCCTTCATCCACACAACGACAGAGGCTGCGGAGTTGCTGACGCAGAGCTGGGTATCCTTGCAGGTGCGGACAGAATAGAGGGAACATTATTTGGAAATGGTGAGAGAACAGGTAATGTGGATGTTATTACCCTTTGCATGAACATGTTCACCCACGGCGTAGATCCAAAGCTTGACTTAAGCGATATTCCAAAGCTTACAGAGTTATATGAGAGAGTGACCAATATGCATGTTTACGAGCGTTCTCCATATACAGGAAAGCTTGTATTTGCAGCATTCTCAGGCTCACATCAGGATGCTATCGCCAAGGGCATGAAGTTCAGAAAAGAGCAGGGAGACGGCATGTGGACAGTGCCATACCTTCCTCTTAATCCGGAAGATATCGGAAGAAAGTATGATGGCGATGTAATAAGAATAAACAGCCAGTCAGGAAAGGGCGGAATAGGCTACATCCTTCAGACAAAGTACGGCTTCGACCTTCCTGCCAAGTTCAGGGAAGATCTTGGATATACAGTAAAGGATGTATCAGATAAGGCTCATAAGGAGCTTTCACCTAGAGAGGTTCTTGAGATATTCCAGAGCACATATGTTAATATTGAAGCTCCTATCAAGCTCCTTGAGAATCACTTTATCCAGAGAGATGGTATATCCACAGAGATAAGCATTGAGAGAGAAGGCATTAAGAAGGTATATCACGGACATGGTAACGGACGTCTTGACGCTGTAAGTAATGCTATCAAGAAGCATTTTGAGATAGACTTTAAGGTTGTATGCTATGAGGAACATTCCCTCCAGATGGGCTCAAACTCCCAGGCTGTTGCCTATGTTGGAATAGAGACAGAGGATGGCACAGTATTCGGTGCAGGTATAAAGGATGATATCATCGACGCTTCAGTACAGGCGCTTATAAGTGCTGTCAACAGAAGCGGAAAGATATAATAAGTTATATATATTAAAAGAAGTGTAAAAAGGCTGTGGCACTTATATGTGTCGCAGCCTTTAAACTTTTTACCTTTTAAATTTTTAACCTTTGGATCGCGTCCTTTTTTGAACTTTTTTACTTCTTAGTTATCAGCGGTATTGGTGTTCTTTAATTTCTTGTAGCAGTAGCCTATGATATCCTTTCTTGTGACGATACCTATAAATCGTTCGTGGTCATCCACTACAGGGACAAAGGTCTGAGCCATGGCTCTTGCTATAAGATCCTCCATATCGGAATTGATGGATACGGAAGCATATTCGAACTTCTTTGGTATCTCATCCAGATGTATGGTCTCTGCCTCATTGATCTTTCCTATGCCTGCCTTCTTAAGATACCAGAGTATATCACCCTCAGTGATGGTACCCACATATTCTCCGCTTTCTGAGAGGATAGGTATGGCTGAATACTTATGAACCTCCATCTTCTCCAATATTTGTCTTAAGGAATATGT
>ERZ779762.175-NODE-175-length-40602-cov-4.348608_pt1 | contig 40602 bp, 29 predicted proteins | sample MGYA00511887_ERZ779762 | MGnify/ENA primary metagenome ERZ779762 (study PRJEB29588, sample SAMEA2163052) | human gut metagenome | biome: human gut; feature: human-associated habitat; material: faeces | place: Denmark | collected 2008/2010 ...
TAGAGCCGATGTTAGCACGCTCGGACAAGGAGCCGAAGGCAACGCTCGTCGTGGCGACCGTGGAGGGTGATATCCATGACATCGGGAAGAATCTTGTGGTGCTGATGTTGAAAAATTACGGGTATCATGTGATTGATCTGGGAAAAGATGTCCCGGCAGATTTGATTGTAGATACTGCAATGAAAGAAAACGCAAGGGTGATAGGGCTCTCCGCGCTGATGACGACGACGATGATGCGCATGAAGGACGTGGTGGAGCTTGTCAAAGAGCGCGGATGTACGGCGAAGGTTGTCATCGGCGGTGCGGCGATCACGGAAAGCTTTGCGGAGGAGATCGGTGCGGACGGCTATTCCAAGGATGCGGCGGAATGTGTGAAACTGGTGGATCGTCTGTTGGAGGAAGAGTAGAAGGCGAAAAGCGGTCTTTTCCGCCTTCAAACTGCCCCGGGAAAATAGATGCAAAAAAATAGAAAAAAAGTGTTGACTTTTTGCAATACGGATAGTATACTAATCAAGTCGGTTGCGGTAGCGACCGATGAATATGGGATCTTAGCTCAGCTGGGAGAGCATCTGCCTTACAAGCAGAGGGTCACAGGTTCGAGCCCTGTAGGTCCCATTTATCCTATGGATAATGCCGGCGTGGCGGAACTGGCAGACGCACAGGACTTAAAATCCTGCGGGACTAACCTCCCGTACCGGTTCGATTCCGGTCGCCGGCATTAAATTAAAGCCTGAAACTTAAGTAAAATTAAAGGTTTCAGGCTTTTTTGTTGTGTAAAAATAATAAATAGGGGATTGTTATATATGAATGAACGATCGGTATATGTGCTAATTTGTACATTTGCCGGTCGTTTTGTACAAAGGTATTTTTTGTACAATATACTTGTGGTAAAGTGAATTTGCTGATAAGAAAAAATATATTGTTTCAAAATAACGAATTTATTTTTTCGAAGACACATAAGAAAATGTTTAATGCGAGGAGAGAAGAAAAAATGTTTACAAGAATGTCAAAAGGAGTACTTTGGGTATTGGTAGCAGCGGTTGTTATAGGTGGATTTGTGGGGATGGCTGAGGAAGTCGGAATAGGTCTGCTTATATGGCTGGGGGGACTTGTCCTGATCTGGGGACTTGGCGTATTTGTTGAACTGATTAACAATATTTTGGATATTAAGAAAATATTGCAATCAATATCATCTACAGGCTCTATGGGAAACTCAAATGTTGGATCATATGGCAGCATGGGTTACAACATGAATACTTCAAAACAGTCCGGTTGGAATGAGACAACATGGTATTGCAATCACTGTGGAACACCTAATAGTTCAGATGCAACAAGATGTGTAGGTTGTGGCACTCTGCGACCAAATAGTGGGAAACCCAGTCTGGCTTCGGCAGCGGCACAGATGGGTAATTCCAGAGAAACGCAGACAGGATGGTACTGCAGATATTGTGGTTCAAAGAATAATGCGACATCAAGGGTTTGTATTGGGTGTGGTAAAGATAAATAAAAAGTTAAAGAGTTCTGATCCTGTAATTGCAGGGTAGAGAAGCAACAGATAGCAGCTGACAGACCTGTTGTAAAATGACCGGCAGATGTTAATTTGTACATCTACCGGTCGTTTTGTACATATCCATTTTATTATGAATTTAATATGGTAGGATATTAATTGTCGATACAGGAAATCGTAGATATGGTGTTTATCTGCTATGGTTAGACAGATTAGATTGGGAGAGGAAAAGGTACATTATGAGGCGATACAAGGGATTGATGTTAGCGGGAGTTATATGTATAGCTTGCAGCATGAGTGCTTGTCAGAGAACAGTCAAAGATGAAACGAGGACGACAGATTTAATAATTAGTGAAAATGCAGATGAACATATGGATGAAACGAATAGTGAAGTGAAATCAGAAGGATCGGATGCAAAGGAAGAAAATGAAGCAGAAAAACTGAAGGATAACTCTGTTGAAGACACTATGGATAAAAGTATTGAATCAACAGAGAATGACTCAAACGAAGAATCATCTGATATTGGAAAAGGAACAACTACAGAAGCAGGCACAATTGCTGAGATAGAAACAACGACTGAAGCAATTGTCCGGGAAGTGACCGGAGGTGTGGTTGAGGCCAAGCAGGTGTATACAGTATCACAGTATGAATTGGAAAATATAGCCAGAGATTTTTTCATGGAACAAGCAAAACAAACGATCGAATGTGGAAACATTGATACGCTGGAACCCAAGTCAATCAATACAATGAAGAAAAAAGCAAATCTCAATATTGTATCGGATTGGGATGAAAATGAATTCCTGGGACTTCAGCAGACCTTCAGGATTATGCGAAATGCTATGGTTATGGGGAGTGCCGGAGAAATGATCAGCTATAATGTGTCGGTATCCAATGTTATGAATAACTTCAACGGAACGTATCGATATTATGAGGATTCGGATGCAATTCTTATGATGGCAGTCAGTCTCAGTGCAAATTCCAGTATTCAGCATAACAGCAATAAAACTGGAAGCGGAAGTGGATATGTTCTTTTGAAGTTTAAACTTAATAAATATGATAGCAGCAATAAAGATTGGGAACTTTATGGAATATATGGATATAAATCCTCTAACCATAAAAGCTATGAGGATCAGGCGGATATTATTCGGAATGCAAATTGGGATGATTATATGCTGAAGAATGAGGATGAATCGTGATGCTGAAAAATTCGGAATAGGAATGAAGTTGAAGCATGCGAAAAAAGGTATCAATCAGAAGAATTATAACTTCTGTGATATAAAATGAAAGAAGAGAGGTATAACAAATGAAACAAGTATGGAAACGATTAATGGCCGGTGTACTTGCAGTTATGATGATGATCTGTATGGTGCCGGAACTGACGACAAAGGCAGCCAGTGGATTGGATACACAGATGGTATTCCAGTGCGGCGCAAATGTAACCGGTATATTGGATATCACCGGAACATTGACACTTACCGGAACAGGAAGTACATTTGGGGCAGATATTTGGCTTAGTCGTAATAATCTGTGGTATGACGATGAAAATGATATTGAATACCAGTATCGTATTAATCGTGTTGTGATAGGAGATGGAATTACGTCCATTGGAGATTCAATGTTTGTAAATTGTACAAAACTGAATTCCGTTACAATAGGAAAAGATGTTAAGACAATTGGGAAATGGTCATTTCAAAGCTGTGTAATGTTGAAGAGTATTGATATTCCGGGAACAGTACAGAAAATCGATAAAGGAGCATTTATGGAATCAGGACTCCGGACTGTTACATTACATACCGGATTACAATATATTATGAGCAATGCATTTGAAGATACAGCGCTCACAAATGTAACAATTCCGGAGAATACAGTAAATGTGGAAACAGCTGCATTTGATGAGAGTGTAAAAAATATTACAATTTCAAAAGGTGTAGCAGTTATCCAGTCATATGCTTTTCCGGCGGAAAATGCATACGTTGATGTATTGGCTGATGATGTTGTAATATCGGCATGGGCATTTGGCGAAGGTACGACATTAAAGGGTAAAGCCGGATCGGCGGCAGACCGGTTTGTAAAAGATGCGGATGAGGGTTATTATAGATTTGAGGCAAGACCAATTACGGTAGTATTCAATGCAAATAAGGGAAGCTGCCAGGTGCAGAAAAAGTCAGTAACACCTGGAGAATATTATGGAACATTGCCTGTGCCGGTTAGAAAGAAATATACATTTGCAGGCTGGTATACAAGTAAGACGGGCGGAGCAAAAGTGACGAATCTCAGCAAAGTGGAAAATGATAATCATACATTATATGCTCACTGGAAAAAAGTAAGTGTTGCGAAGGCAAAGAAGCCGACTGTAAAGAGCACAACAAAGAAAAAAGCGAAGGTAACGATCAAAAAGGTAAGTGGTGCTGCAGGATACCAGATCCGCTATGCGACAAAGAAAAGCATGAAGGGAGCAAAGGTAAAGGCAACGACAAAGACCAGCAAGACGCTGACAGGCTTAAAATCAAAGAAGAAATATTATGTACAGGTGCGTGCTTTCAAGAAAGACTCAACAGGAAAGAGAGTTTATGGAAGCTGGAGCACAGCTAAGACAGTAAAAATTAAATAAGAATCCGGTTATTTATCGGATGATAAGTAAAAATGAAATCCTGTGAAGAGAATAACATCCAATGAAAAATTTTGAAAGATAAGTTCTCTTTACAGGATTTTTTGGAGGGCGTTGATGTATCATCTTATCTTTCATTAAAGAACAGTGGCGTAAAATATTATGATTACGACGGAAACGAACTTGGAAATGTGGAATATTTTACATTCCTCAAATCCTGTGGTGTCAATTATATAAGACTTCGTGTCTGGAATGATCCATATGATTCTGACGGGAATGGTTATGGCGGAGGAAATAATGATCTGGCATCTGCAATCACAATGGGTAAATGGGCATCCGAAGCAGGGCTTAAGGTACTGATTGATTTTCATTATTCTGATTTCTGGGCAGATCCTGCAAAGCAGAAAGCTCCAAAGGCGTGGGCAGAATATTCATTTGAGGACTGTCAGGGGTAAATAGAAATAAACTATCTTTTTCGGATGGGGCATGGTAGAATGAATCTTACATGGCAGTTTTTAGAGAAAAAACTGTAAAAGAAGAACTTATAAAGGGAGGTTATATTACAAAATGAAAAAGAAAAGAAGCTTATGGATAACACTTGCGGCAGTGGCCTGTATATGTGTATCGATGTTATTTGGTTCAGCAGCCACTGCAAAAGCAGAGGGTGAAGGACAGGAATATACATATACGGATGCTACGTTGTTTGTTTGTGGTGCTGATGGTGTGGTTACTGCTTATGCAGGAGACAGAAACGTAAAAGAGATTGTGGTTCCGCAGACGATCGGTGGTGTGACAGTTACAGGAATCGGGGCAGAAGTATTTAAAGATATGACAGAGCTGGAGTTTACAGCAGTGCCTGATACTGTAATATCATTTGGTGATTTTGCATTTAGCGGATGTAGTAAACTGAATACGATCTATCCGTATCAGCCGGTGCTTGATTCTGTGACAGGGGTGGATACCGGGAAGTTTGTTATCTTGAATTCTGAACAGAATGCCGGAGGAGTTATAACACTTCCGACAAATCTGAATCAGATCGGTACAGGCGCATTCGCGGGCTGTACTTCTGTTGGCAAGTTTGCTGTTGCAGATGCAAATGCATATTTTACAACACATGCATGGGATCGTGCATGGACACAGCAACCAAATGATAATTCCGGTGATGAGGTAGTGACGAATCCTAAAAATACAGGTGAAGTTTTGTTAAGTAAAGATGGAACGATGATGTATCGTCTGGCACCTGCCTTCCATTATACGGGAAATGGTCTTTATAATATACCGGAGACAGTTGTGACTCTTCTGCCATATGCCTGCGAGCAGGTGTCATTAAACGGAGGATTTGTAATTCCTGCATCCGTGCAGGTTATAGGAGATTATGCATTCTATAAGTGCGGGAATCTGAATACAGTAAAATTTGCTGAGGGTTCCCAGACATCCACGATCGGAGCGTATGCATTTGCATATAATAATAATTTACAGAAATCAGATATAACAGACGGGGCTTCGTGTTTTACACTTCCGACCGGTGTGACATCTATCGGGGAGTATTGCTTTGCTTATTGCCAGAATATTGTGATTGATATATCAAAGACAAAACTTGAAGTTATTCCTGATTATGCATTTTATGAGAGCGACAACCTTCATGAGTTGCAGACACCTGTAACATTACGAAAGGTTGGAGCTTATGCATTTTATGGCTGCAACAATCTGAATGAAGTAAAATTCCTTGGAAAGACTTTAGAGGAGATCGGAACAGGAGCATTTAAGACCTGCAATAATCTTCATATTGTAGATATTCCGGAAGGTGTCACGGCGATTGCGGACGGAACCTTTGATGGATGTCAGAACCTGAATACTATAAAACTTCCGGACAGCTTAAAAACGATTGGTGATAATGCATTTAAGGATTGCAGAAATATTCATGAGATGGTGATTCCTCCAAATGTATCTCATGTATCTAAGAACAGCTTTGCCGGAGCAAATCAGAATGACATAGATACATCAAAGAACCAGTACATCCAGAAATTTGTAAAAGCAAAGCTTCCGGATGTCGGTGAGAAATTCACAGTCGGAAATCTGAAATATAAGATAACAAAGTCTCACAAGACGAAAGGAACAGCAGCGTTATATGGAACGAAGGGTAAGTCATTAAAGACAGCCAAGGTTCCGGCAACGATCATGTATAAGGGTTATAAATTCAAGGTTACATCGATTGGAAATAATGCATTTAAGAACTGTAAAAAGTTAAAAACAGTGAAGCTTGGAAGTAATGTCAAATCAATCGGTAAGAATGCATTTTACGGATGCAAGAAGCTGACAGGTGTTACCCTGAATGCCAAGCTGACTACGATTGGTAATGGAGCATTTACAAAGTGTATCGCACTGAAGAAGATCACTATTCCTGCAAAGGTTACAAAGATCGGAAGCAAAGCTTTTTACGGTGACAGTAAATTGAAGACGATTACGATCAAGAGCAGTAAGATCAAGACAAAGAAGATTGGAAAATCAGCATTTGCAAAGATCAATAAAAAGGCTACGATCAGAGTTCCAAAGAAGAAGTTTTCAGCATATAAGAAGATCATCAGAAGTGCCGGAGCGGCAAAGAGCGTAAAGATTAAGAAATAAAGATCCATTCCTTTAATAATAGAACGAATATATATATTCTGCCAGGATAACAAAAGCCCCGCGGCAGGTAATGCCACGGGGCGAAGGAAGGGAATCTATGAAAAATGAAAGTAAGCAATAATTATAAAGTGTGTATCTGATATTCAGGTATGCACTTTTTTAGATCTGAGGACATACAGTCGAAAACGCTTGCTCTGACCACATTTTCGGTGATGCCCTCTTGGTTTTGTTTTCCTTTGATGGTATTCATATTAAAGGATAAATGTGTTCATTCTATGTTCAGGGTGTCAATGAATTGTGAAAAGAACACATAAAAAATGCATGTTTTAACGGGATTAACGTGCGGTATAAAATGATTTACAGGTTGCGTTTATTCGTGGTATGATAAAGAAGCCTGCAGGGAGCAGGAAAATAAAAAGGTTATGGAAAACACAGGAGGAAAAGAAAATGGTAGTAGTAAATACAGAAAATATACCGGGAAGAGAGTATCAGGTGATCTCATTGGTAACAGGTTGTTGTGTTATGTGTAAGAATATCGGAAAAGATATCGGTGCATCCTTTCGTAATATGGTAGGAGGAGAAATGCAGGCGTATACACAGATGATGGCTGATGCAAAAGATAAGGCGATTTCGTATATGATCAATCAGGCTATGAGCATGGGAGCAGATGCAATCGTAAATGTCAGATTTGCTTCAACAACAATTGTTGCCGGTGGCGCAGAAATTCTTGTTTCCGGGACAGCAGTGAAGTTTACAGCTTAACAGATTGATTTGTACACAGTGTTAGAAATGGAGGAGTATATGAAGAAACCAAAACATGAGCTAATGACATTTGTTGCCGGAATCGTTATGCTGGTAGCAGGGTTATTTATATTGTCTCAGAAAGTAATTGTATCATCCAGTTTCTTTTCTTCATTTGGAGGATTGTCAATCTGGGGAGCAAGAGTCAGTTCCGGTATGGTAGTGATTCCGTTGATCATTGGAATTGTATGGATGTTTATGACAGATTCATTTGCATCAAAGGTTTTTTCTGCATTGGCAGGACTTTTGATCGTAATAGCAGTTATTTTGTCAACAAATATTCATCTTACCAGTATGACATTATTTGATTGGCTGTTAATTCTGGTACTGATCTTTGGAGGACTTGGGTTTGTAGGCAGAGTGCTTCTGGCAGACAGAAAAAATGATGAGGTTGATCCACGAGAAGAAATGTACAGAGAAATGTATGGAGAATCGACGGATAAAAAATTAAAGAGAAGAAAATAGGATTTTGTATATTCCGTTGGAAACGGGAGAATTTAAAGGGAAAGACTATTACAAATAAACTATAAGAAAGAGATGAGTGATATGCCTTATTTTTATTTTGACCCAACGTATATTTTAGTTCTGATCGGAGTTGTTCTGTCTCTGATTGCATCTGCTCAGGTGAAATCGGCGTATAAGAAATATGAGAAAGTATCGACAAGATCAGGATTTACTGCAGAGCAGGTGGCAGCAATGATCCTCAGAAATGCAGGAATTACAGATGTGGCGATTCGACCGATCGCAGGCGAATTAACGGATAATTACAATCCAAAAGATCATACACTGAACCTGTCACAGAATGTATATGGTTCCAGGTCGATCGCAGCAATAGGCGTAGCAGCACATGAATGTGGTCATGCAATTCAACATGCGGAAGGATATGTACCGCTTAGCTTTCGTTCGGCAATCGTGCCTGTTGTAAGCATTGGTTCTACATTATCATGGCCATTGATCCTGATCGGTTTACTGATCCCGAGACTGGACGTATGTATTACAATCGGAATCATCTTATTCTCACTGGTCGTTGTATTCCAGTTCGTAACATTGCCGGTTGAGTTCAATGCTTCGGGCAGAGCCATTGCAATCTTAAGAAATGGCGGATTTATGACGGAAGAAGAACTTGGCGGTGCTAAGAGAGTTTTAACTGCCGCGGCACTTACTTATGTGGCAGCAATGGTAACAGCGATTCTTCAGCTCGTACGTCTGCTGTTGCTTACAAACAGAAGAAGATGATCAAAAAGTAAATATCGTATGTTTCGGTAGAGATTGTTATAAGAATGCCGGAATATAAAAAACGTGATCGAAAGGTAAAGACAGCAGTGTTAAGAGATAACTGCTATGATCTTTTCGGTCACGTTTTTATTTTGTAAAAAGGAACGGATACGGGAAAGCGTATAGGTTAATATAGGAATAATCGGTATATGTCAACAGTGTATAGTACAAAATATACAAATAAAATGCTAAAATTAGTAAAAATACCTAAAAATATGTTGCAAAATTGTGAATAGTATTTATAAAAATTATGTGCTACAATATCCATGGTGTGATAAATTTGGATAGTTTCTCACAAAATTAATACGAAATTGTGCAATAAATTAGAAGATTACACAAAAATATGCCCAAGGTATCACAACCGGAAACATAATGACATTGCCAGTTATCCCAAGGGGTTGGATAACTGGCAATTTATAGTATATCAACGCATACACAGGAATTGGCGGAATGCGGTTCCGGACAGCAATGAATGGAGGACAGAATGAGAAAACGAAACATGAGAGGATATGTAGCAGGATTTGCTCTTGCGGCAGGATTATGCATAACGCAGGGAATACCTGCACATGCAGCAACCGAAGTACAGAACGACAGCGGAACGGATCAAAGCTATGAGACAGCAGATCCGTCGAGGGGAGTTACCTATATAAAAAACGATTCGGGGAATACGTTGGGAATTAACCTGAATGGTAATTCTGCCGTCATTCGTATGTCTGAGAATTCTACGTCAGATAAGGCATGTATTAACATATATAATGATAAGAACAGGAATGGAAAGGTTGATGACGGAGAGACAGCATTTACGCTGGATGGAAGTGCGGATATCATCTGTTCCGGCGGAATGCCGATCTATGGTCTCTATCAGCAGAAGTATGATAAACCGATGGCGATCACGGTGGATGGAGCGGATATCGGATGCGTGAAGGGTATATATGAAAGTTTACTGGATTCGGAGAGCAATTCTCAGCCGGCTTTAAAGCTTCAGATTATGAATTCTGTGCAAATTTCTGCTGTAGTGGCTGCGGAGAAATCACAGATAAACGGAGATGTAGAAGTCAGCGTTGGCACTGGATGTGAACTCGGTAGTCTGGTAGCAGCCCGGACAGCTTCTGTATCCGGTAATGCAGCAGTAAATCTGAATGGTGGTTCATATGAAGTTGTTCAGATCCTACATGAAGGAGCAGAGGTTCAGAAAGATTTGGACATTACATTTCAGGGTATTACCTTGAAAAATGGTGTAGGTAGTTCCGTTGCATCATCCGGTTGTAAGGTGCTGGGAAATGTAAATTTTGATGCAGACGGAGTGAATGCGGAAAGTAGCAGCAGTGCATCCTTTGCTGTATTGGATGGCGCAAACTGTAGCGGAGATCTGAATGTTACATTAAAGAATTATACAGGATCGGACTGGACATTCTATGGCGCTAAAAATAACAGTTATGTTAAGGGAAACCTTGACGTACAGATCCTTGGAGGCAGCGGAACCTTTGGCAACATCTATGGCACTATGCAGACTGTCGTAGAGGGAACAGCTAATATCCGGATAAAGGATTGTAATTGTAAAGGTGCAATTTACGGTGATTATGCAGGTGCTTTTTTAAGCAGAAAGAATCCTGCTGACGGAACATATGCTGTGACTATATCGATTGATGGATGTACGGCAAAGGGTATTGTATATGGTCAGGCATTTGCACAGCAGGTTTATTCTCTGAAAATGAATATAACCAATATAGATGCTACCGGGTGTAATATCTATGGATTCCAGTCAGGGACAACTAATGTAATGGGACAGACTGATATCAGTATGAGTAACTGTAAGGGAAGTCTTATTTATGGATACAATGGATACAATTCAGAGAATAAGAAAGATGAAGAAACACTGACAGTTACAATAAAAAAGTGTATTGTATCAGGAACACTTTTTGGTATAAATCAGGGCTATTTTGAAAAAGATTGTATACTTCATACGTCAGAAAATATTTTTAATAGTTATACCGGATTTTGCGGCATTACTGTTGAGAAGAATGTAGAGCTTATATCTGCCAATGAAAATGACAGATCAATTCTGGATGCAAATGGTGATCCATTGATTGATTCCTGTTCATTTGCGGCAAATGGATATTATGATATTACCAATAGTATAACCGTAAATGGCAATTTTACAGTAGAAATGACAGGAGTCCGTACTAACTCATTAACGATAGTTGGATCTTCTTATCTGTATGGTGATTCAAAATATACGATAAAAGACAGCGAAATTACAGGAAGCTCACCAAATACACTTACATTTGCAGATAATATTTCACGGGCAACTGAAAATACAACAACGGTTCTGATCGATAATACAGATTTCAGTGCCTTGAGTTCTCTTAGTTTTGGTAATCAGCTAGCGGATGGGCAGATCCTGACTATGACAGTTAAGGATAACTGTAAGCTTCCTGTAAATTATTATGTAACACCAAATAGAAATCAGACAGGCTCTGCTGTAGTGACAATCGGAAATGATGTGTATTATGGTGGAGTTGTTACACTGAAGGAAGATGTAACAGCAGATAATGTTTATTTTGGTACATATGCAAATTATAGTAGTGGATATGCTACTGTTTTAATCCCGGATAATGTGACGGTAACAGCAAATGAAAATATCTATATACCATATTTTGCAAAGGTATTGAATAAGGGTACTTTGACAGCAAAAACAATAAAGAATCTTACTTCATCTTCGGAATCCAAGATATATCTGAATGGGGGAACGATTCAGGCAGAGAAAAAGGAAGTTGAGATCTATTATCCGATCAGTCTTGAATATGATGAGAAAGCAAGTCGGGTATCGATCAGTTCCAATGAAACGATATCATTAGATCCGGATGTTTATTATGGTAAAAACGGACAGACCATCAGTGTATATCCATCATATATGAAAGGCTATAATCTGGTGTCGGTTGTTTTAAAGAAAGCATCAGAAACACAGGCATCAGAACTGGCAGAAATCAGGGGTAATTACAGTTTTGATATGCCGGATGAACCGGTGACGGTTATTGTCACAGCTGAAGGGAAACAAATTACTATAAAAAAGACAGCTGCAGATCCATGTGCTGTATTGAATACGACATACACGGCAGACAAACCGTTATATGATCTGACCAGACTTATGATCTTTGACGATGCAGAAGAAGGTACAGTTAGATATACAGAGGATGCTGTTTATACACTTCCGGAAGGTTTGAAGATAGAGGATGGAAAGCTCGTCGGAACACCTTCTACATTGTACGAGGACGGAAAACGTGTAGATATCCATGTTACAGCAAAAAACGGAACAGAGGCTGTACTAAAACTGAATGTTATCGTGTCCACAAAACAGCAGATGCAGGAAAGTACAGCCGAACGATTGACAATAGATGAACAAAAGAAAGAGATTTGTCTGAACGGCATGTCGGCAGTAATTCAGCAGACCGGATCGCTGGATGACGGAACGATCCTTACCGGTATCTTTGCAGACGATGATCTGGATGGTAAGGCAGATGGCAAACAGGCAATATATAGTGGAGATCTGTCAGCGTATACAATTTATGGAATTTCCGGCGTAGATTCATGGAATTATCCGGTAAAGATCACAGTACTTAGTGGCACAGTAGGAACTATTTATGGAGAGTCGAATGCCACCATTACATATCCTGAGAAAAATGCTCTTATATTAGAAATCCAAGGCGGTACGGTAAATAATGTGTACGGCATGGGATCAGGATCTGTTGGTGGATATGTATATATCAGAAAAGGGGAAAATGCAACAGCAAATGTTGCTATAAAAAATTCTTCAACTTATACAGAGCCGACAGGATCACTGCTTGATAATAATGGCGTGGTATCCATAGGCGGAAAGTATCATTCATATGATAAGATTTCGGCTGCGTCCATAGAGGTAAAAGATTATGCCAACATAATATTTGATGAAGCTGTTGAACTGACAGGAACATTGACAGTAGGCAGTGGAACAAAGGTTACCTTTAACAGTAGTGTAAAAGCAGATAAATTTGCTAAAACAGGCAGCATTTATGCAGAAGAATGGTTTTATTCCAAAGCGGAGTTTGAAACATTTGCACCAGGTTACTCATGGGTACATATTGAAAAGACAGCGACCCTGACCGCAGATACGATTCAGACAGATAATACATCGGGAATAATTTATCATAAAGGTGTTGTTTCGGCAAAGAGCTGTTCTAATAAGGCAAAGTGGATTGTGGCAGGAGCATTTGCGGATGGAACGGATATCAGTGACTGGTCAAATCTGTATTTCAAGATAACTGCATCATCTAATCTTGGAAGTGATCCATTTAATTATGCAGATTATTGGTACTTTCTTACCAGAGAGGACGGCAATGGATCAGATTATTTCCTATGCGGAAATATAACACAGCATGTTAAATATAAAGATATAGCAGGATATACAGCTGTATTATCTTTAAATGATGGAGATGCTGTGGAAGGAACAAACGGAAGATGTTTGATGGCAATACCGCAGGAAGAAATGACATTATACGTTTCTTATATTCCAAAGCAGATCAGCTGCAAGAAGCTGTATGCAGATCCGGCAGCAGTGAAGGGAACAGAATATACTACAGAAGATCCGCTATATGATCTGAGTCAGATCAAGATTGAAAATGATACAACAGCACAGTACGGATCGACAAAGAAATATAAGATCAAGGAAGGCTCAAAGCTTCCTGAGGGGTTAACCTTAGATGGTGATCAGGTAGTTGGTACACTTGCAGATACGGCAGAAACGACAGAGACTACCTTCCGTATCACAGGAAGAAATGGTTCTGTAGCAGAGTGTAAGATTTTATTTACGGTAGAAGAAGCCGGATATAAAGAAACAGATCTGAATGAGGAACTGGATGTAAAAGCATATAGTGATATTGACCTGAAGGGCCATTCTGTTGTAATCCTTCCGGATGAATCGGACAGCACGGGCAAGAAGGTATCTATTTATCCGGATGATAATCATGATGGTATTGCAGATAATGGAAAGGTATTAAAGATAGGTGGAGAAAGCTCGTATGATCTGAGCAGCCGTTCTATCTATGGTTATAAAGGTACAACTCCATACAAAGGAGATGTCACTATCTATATGTATGGTGGAAGCATCGGTAGATTATATGGAGCTAAGGGATCATCAAAGAGTGAAAGCAACCTTGCACAGGTCGATGGTGCAGTCGGATTATTTATTAAGGGTGGTCAGATATCCTATGAGACAGCTGTAGCATATTATGCGAATGTAAAGAAAGCAGAACTTTATGCTACAGACGGTAAAATGTACCGATATGTATATGGCTTGAACACTGCAACGGCCGACGAACTGGTATTCCGGTTTACAGATCAGGCACAGATGGTACAGACATCTTTAAAAGAAGAATATAAGATGTATATTGCATCGCAGAGTACAGTAAATAAAAATGCAGAGATCACGGTTGGCGCATCGGGAAGCCGGTATGCATTTGCAAATTATAATGGTAACCAGATCAGTGGCAAATCATCTGCATATGGATTTTCCAAGAGTACTGTAAACGGAAATGTAAATTACGATGTTGTCGGAAACTGGCAGCTTGGCGGAAGTGGAACAAATATTGTGTCCTATGATTCGGAGATCAAGGGTGATCTGAATGTATTGATTAACACGAATTCATATGGCATATATGGAAATGACGGATTCTATACGACCGGTTCACTGGTTAGACAAGGATCAGTGAACAATTTAAATGTTACAGATAAGACAGGAGCAAATGGTTATGTCTTAGCTGCTGACTGTACATTGAATAATGTTCGTGTGAAACGTACCGTAAGTGGTTCCGTCAGAGGACAGGTTACATATCTGAGTGGTAAATGTACGATAAATGAAAGCTTCTATGCTGAAGATTATATTGACAAGAAGTTGCCGGATGTATGTATTGGTGGAATCTATACCATTAATAAAGATATCTCTGCCAGGGATCTGAAAACTCTGGACGGAGCAGAAGTTACGATTGCTGATGGCGTATCCGTCGATTATACAGGGGATGCCGAATTATATGGAACATTGATCAATAATGGAACATTTACTTGTAAGGGTGATAAAAATTCAAAAACAACATTAGCGGGAACATTTACAAATGCAGGTGAAGTTACTCTGTGGAGCGCAACGACATTAACGATTAACAGTTCGGCCGCATTTATCAATGAAACGGATGCATCCTTCTGGTTTGGTAAACTGACGAATTCAGGAAAGATCATTAATGATGGTGTTTTACAGCAGGGTGTAAGTACAACTTCAATCGGAAATGGTGTGATTCTTACTTCCAGGATACCGGAAATGGGAGCTTCGTCATTATCATATTATTCAACAATTTATTATAAAGCAGAGTTAATATATCCGGAATTCTGCTTTGAGGATGCGGATAAGGCGCCGGTTTCAATCGCACCGATAACAGCCTCCTATATGAAGACTTCCGGTATTGAAGGCGATGATTCCGTCTACATCAAGGGTGGTGTGGCCGTAACGGTAACTGTTTCCGGAACACCTGTAGAGGGGCTGACAGTAGATACGATCACATACAAAAATGGCGGCAATACAATGACCAAGCAGAATGAGACCTTATGGACTGCTAATATGCCATATGCGCCGGATGCGTTTACGATAAATATGAAGAATGATACCGCTACAGTCATAACACTTGATAAGACAGAGGATATGGTAGATACCGCAGTTGTAGGTGTTACAACAACAGCTGATAAACCGCTGTATGATCTGACCACTTTAAAAATCACAAATGACATTGACAGTGAAACTGCAAAGGTTGTTTATTCTCTGGATAACGGATCGATACTTCCTTCCGGTCTGGAATTAAAGAATGGAAAGATTTACGGAACACCGAAGAAAGCGTCCGAGACGGAACAGACTGTAACGATCAAGGTATGCGGTAAGAATCAGACAGTTGCAGCATTTAAGCTGACATTTGCAAAGGTTGCCAAGGGAACACCGGTTATGGAAACTCCTGGCATATGTTACGGTATTGCAGGTAAGACGCTGGAAAGCGTAACACTTCCGACATCAAAGTTAGGTACATATGAATGGGCAGATGCCGAGACGATTATTACAAAGGCAGGAACAGAAGTGTACGATGCATATTTTGTTCCTGAAGATACAGCTAATTATGATTGGAGCAAGGCAAATATTGCGGAAGATGCTTATGAAGTATTGGCAAATGGATCTGTAAGGATCAAAGTGAAACTTACAGTGAAATCAGAGAAACAGATTCCGACATATACAGTTCCGACAGATTTGAAGGGAACATATGGACAGACGCTTGCAGATGTAACAATTCCGGAGACAGAAGATGGAACATTTGCATGGGTAGATAGCAGCATTTCCCTTGGGGAGGTAGGAAGTCGATCATTTAAGGCAGTCTATACTCCGAAAAACGGAGATATTTATGAAAATGCAGAGGATATTACAATTACAGTAACGGTTGAACCTGCAAAACCGGGATTCAAGCCTGAACTTGATGAGATAACGGTGAAGCAGGGAACTGTATTAGGGGATGTAGAGCTTCCGGATGTTGAAGGCGGCTATTACTACTGGTATACAGCAAAAACAACTGTTATAAATGAAGCGGGAGATTATAAGGTATGTTATAAGCCGAGTGATATCACAAATTATGATTGGACAGAAACTGCTGGATGGAGCAATGCTCATAAGGGTATTATCCTGTCAGTAAGAATCCTGGTTGGTGAGGAACATGCTCATACATTTGTCTGGAAGTCAGATGCAACGAAGCACTGGAAAGAATGTACATGCGGAGATAAGACAGAAGCAGAAGAACATACATTTAATGCCGGAGAGATCACGAAGGCTCCAACAACAACGGCAACCGGTATTAAGACCTATGAATGTACAGTCTGCGGTTATCAGAAGCAGGAAATTCTGCCAAAGAAGGAGGAGACTCCGGATCCTGGTAAGCCGGATCCGACACCGACACCTGACAATCCAAATCCGGTTGACCCGAATCCGGGAACACCGGAAGTTACGGATATCAGCAAGGCAGTTGTATCCGGTATCGTGAACAAAGCATATACCGGAAAAGCACAGGTACAGTCCAAGCTTACGGTATCATTAGGCGGTAAGGTTCTTACAGCAGGAAAAGATTATGTAGTGGCTTACAAGAATAATAAGAATGCTGGAAAGGCAACCATGACCATCAAGGGCCAGAACGGTTATACCGGCACATTAAGCAAGACATTTAATATTACGATCAGTAAGGGCAAGACCTATGCAGTAAAGAGTGTGAAGTATAAAGTGACCAAGACAGCTACAAATGGCAAGGGAACCGTTACGGTAACAGGAAGCTCTTATAAGAAGACAAATAAGAAGTTTAAGACCTTGAAGCTTGGCAAGACAGTCAAGATCGGGGGTATTTCTTATAAGATTACAGCGGTTAATAAAAATGCATTTAAGGGTTATAAATATCTGAAGTCCGTAACGATAGGAGATAATATAACGACGATCGGTAACAGTGCATTTGAAGGATGTAAGGCACTTACAACCGTTAAGCTCGGTAAGGGTGTGACAAAGCTTGGAAGTAAGGTATTCTATAAGGATGCAAAGCTTAAGAATATTACAATCACATCAAAGAAGCTTAAGACAGTTGGCAAGAACGTATTTAACGGTATTCATAAAAAACCGGTTGTAAAACTTCCGAAGAGTAAGTATACTAAGTATGTGAAACTTTTGAAGAAAGCGAAGATGCCTTCAAAGGTAACATATAAGAAGATAAAATAAAAGCTGTGAATATGTTCTCATGATAGATGATCATATGACAATTTCATAGTATAAGGTGAAAGGCCACCGGAGTATCGAATGCCAGTTCATGGAATTTCTGGGCGACAGAGTTGTATGGAATGCAGAAGATATCGGTGGTCTTTCCTTTTAATAGGAAGGTGGCAGAATGAGTATTTTTGATATTGTAGGTCCGGTCATGGTCGGACCGTCCAGCTCGCATACGGCAGGTGCAGTAAGGATCGGATATATCTGTTATAAGCTGATGGATGAACCCATCTGCAAGGTAGAGATCGGGTTATACGGATCGTTTCTGGCGACAGGAAAAGGTCATGGAACGGATAAAGCACTTGTCGCCGGACTTCTCGGAATGAAGCCGGATGATATCCGAGTGCCGCAGAGCTTTGAACTGGCAAAAGAGGCAGGTATGGAATTCTCCTTTTATGAAGCAAAGCTTGCACATGCAAATCCGAATACAGTCGCACTTCATATGACAGGTGAAAGTGGCAGAGAGCTTGATATCGTAGCGGAATCGGTTGGTGGCGGACGAATCCGCATTTGTAAGATCGATGGACTGGATGCGAATTTTAGTGGAGATTACCCGACGCTGATCGTACACAACTTAGATCAGCCGGGACATGTGACGGAGGTTACATCTATGCTCGGTCACAAATCCATCAATATTGCGACCATGCAGCTCTATCGTGCCTGTCCGGGTGGACATGCAGTTATGGTCTTAGAGTGTGATCAGGAGGTTCCAAGGGAATCCCTGAAATGGCTGGAGCATCTGGAAGGAATCCTGAAGGTAACATATCTGAGTCTGAAGGAATAGAAAGGAAGAGAAAGAATGGCATTTTCATCTTTGGCAGAAATAGACAGTTATATGAAAGAAAATACATGTGAGTTCTGGGAGGCGGTGATCCGCGAAGAAGCGCGAGATTCGCAACAGCCGGAAATGGATATCGTAAACCGGATGACACAGATGTACCGCGCGATGAAGGAGGCGGATGAAGCTTATGATGATACGCTGACGTCACATAGTGGTCTGTCCGGAAAAAATGGTAAAAAGATGGCAGATTATGCCGTAACACACAAATGCATGTGTGGTGAATTTGGCGGGGCAGTCATGGCACGGGCAATCAAGATGGCGGAGAGCAATGCCTGTATGAAGCGGATCGTTGCAGCACCGACGGCAGGCTCCTGTGGTGTTGTGCCTGCAATATTGATCACATATGAAAGAATGACGAATACTTCGGAAAATGATATGGTAAAGGCTTTATTTGTGGCAGCAGGAATCGGTGATGTGATCGCAAGACGGGCAAGCATATCAGGCGCAAGAGGAGGCTGTCAGGCAGAGATCGGAGTATCATCGGCTATGGCGGCGGGCGCACTTGCATGGTTAAAAAGCGGCAGCAGTCATCTGATCACACAGGCAGCAGCAATGGCATTGAAGAGTCTGCTTGGACTGGTATGTGATCCGGTAGCGGGCTTAGTAGAAGTGCCATGTGTGAAGCGGAATGCTTCCGGTGCAATGAATGCATTATGTGCAGTAGATATGGCACTTGCGGGAATTGAGAGTGCCATTCCTGCGGATGAGGTTATTGATGCGATGCGGGAGATCGGTGACCTGATGCACAAGGATCTCCAGGAGACAGGAAAAGGAGGCCTTGCAGCTACCGCTACCGGAATGGCGGTTGCTGAACGTCTGTAGAGGTTCTTACATGAATGAGCCTGTGAAATCCTATGGAATAAAGTTGACAGCCGGTGTGAAATTATAGTATATATAATCCAATAAACAGGCGCTTTCTATGATGGGAGATGAGCAGGCAGTGTGCTGCTATGGCCACTTGCTTTGCATTATCTCCCATCATAGAAAGTGTCGTCTGGATAGAATTGTGCGGTGGCTCTGAGACGAGAGTGCGCTGTTACACCCTTCTCGTCTCAGAGCCACCGTACAATTCTATAGTATGAGAATAAGGAGACAACATGGGAAAAGTATTTTTTACAAGACACGGTCAGACAATCTGGAACGTGGAGAATAAGATATGCGGTGCAACTGATATTGAACTTACAGAGCTTGGACATCAACAGGCAGAGGAGCTTGGAAGAAAGCTGGCGGAGGAACAGCCGGGAATCGATGAGATATTATATTCACCGCTTGTTCGTGCAGCCGAGACTGCCAGACATATATCGGAGATGACAGGAATTCCGATGCGGATGGAGCCGAGATTAAAGGAGCAGAACTTTGGACGGTTTGAATCAACACCCAGAAATGGAGAAGAATTCATGGAAGCAAAATCCCATTTCCTCGATCATTATGATGGTGGAGAGACGATGATGCATCTGTGCCAGCGTGTCTATAATCTGTTAGATGATGTAAAGGCGGAGTCGGATCATAAGACATATCTGCTGGTTGCGCATAATGGAATTTCAAGAATCGTGCAATCATATTTCTATGATATGACAAATGAAGAGTTCGCGCATTTCGGGATTAAGAACTGTGAGATCCGGGAATATTACTTTTAAATGAGTCATCCGGTAAAAAGCCGGTGCTTGTTGATATTTTTTATCAATAAGTACCGGCTTTTTGTATACAAAAACAGAAATTTGACAGTATAATGTTAGAAGAAACTAACTAAAAACAGATAAAGGGTTGACAACAACCTATGTATGTGTTATTAAACATATGAACAAATAATCAAATGTTCAAAGAAAAGAATAAATAATTACACAGCATTTAGAAGAATATTGTTGGACGAGTTAAAAAGGAGGAACAGTTAAATGAAAAATCAGAATTTTTTACAGATCAGTGGTCTGAAAAAGAGCTTCGGATCAGGGGAGAACCGGACAGAGGTATTAAGAGGACTGGATTTTACAGTGACGAAGGGAGAAATCTGTGTCTTGCTTGGACCATCCGGTTCCGGTAAATCTACGTTACTGAATATCATAGGCGGAATCGATAATGCCGACAGCGGTTATATAGCGATCAATGGGGAAAAAACAGTTGATATGGATGAGAAGACGCTGACACAGTACAGGAGAAAGCATCTTGGCTATGTATTCCAGATGTATAATCTGATCCCGAATCTGAACGTAAAGGAAAATGTAGAGGTTGGTGCATATTTAAGTGATTCACCGCTCGATGTCGATGATATCTTAAAGACGCTTGGTTTATATGAGCACAGACATAAGCTTCCGAATCAGTTGTCCGGTGGACAGCAGCAGAGAACATCGATCGGAAGGGCTATTGTTAAGAATCCGGATATCCTGCTCTGTGATGAACCGACAGGTGCACTTGATTATAAGACCTCGAAGGAGATCCTGAAGCTGATCGAGGATGTAAATCAGAAATATGGAAATACCGTTATTATGGTTACACATAATGATGCGATCAAGAATATGGCAGACCGTGTGATCAAACTGCGTGATGGAATGATCCGTAAGAATATAGTAAATGATGTAAAGGTTCCTGCAATGGAGCTTGACTGGTAATACAGAAGTGGAAGAGAGAAAAGGAGAATTTATAATATGAAGAATCCATTGTGGAAACGGCTGCCGAAGGAACTGGCTGCCGATCTCGGAAAGTATCTGGTTATTTTCCTGTTTATGATCTTGAGTATTGGTTTTGTGTCCGGCTTTCTGGTAGCCGGTAAGAGTATGATCGCTACATATGATGAGAGCTTTGATAAGTATAATATCGAGAATGGTAATTTTGAGTACAAGGATGAAGCATCATCCGAGGTGAAGAGAGCGATTGAAGATGAGGGTGTAAAGCTGTATGAGAATTATTACTATGAGAAAATCGTAGAAAAAGATGGGGATGAAAGTACACTCCGTATTTTTAAGAATCGTACAGATGTGGATAAGGTTTGTCTGATGAAGGGAGCGTTCCCTACGGCAGAGGACGAGATTGCAATTGATCGTATGTATGCGGAAAATAATGGGATCAAGGTAGGAGATAATCTGTCGGTTGATGGGCAGACATATAAGGTATCGGGCTTTGTAGCATTATCTGATTACAGCACATTATTCCAGAATAACAATGATACGATGTTTGATTCCGTGCTGTTCGGTGTTGCGATCGTAACGGATGAACGGTTTGAAAGCTTTGACAAAGGGCTGATGCATTATTCTTATGCCTGGATCTATGACGATGAACCTGAAGATGAGAAAGCGGAGAAGGATGTATCCGATGATCTTGCAAGGGTGATCAGTCAGTATGGAGAAGTGGAGAAGTTTATTCCAAGATATACGAATCAGGCAATTAATTTTACCGGAGAGGATATGGGTAGTGATTCGATAATGGTGGAAACACTGCTTTATATTATAATCGTGATCATGGCATTTATCTTTGCGATTACGATCAACAATACGATCGTAAAGGAAGCCGGTACGATCGGTACTCTTCGGGCCTCCGGTTACACAAGAGGAGAATTACTGGCACATTACACTTCTCTTCCGATCCTGGTTACATTTGTAGCAGCTGTAATCGGAAATGTTCTGGGATATACAGTATTTAAAAATGTCTGTGTGGCAATGTATTATGGAAGTTACAGTCTGACAAAATATGTGACAAAATGGAATGCGGAAGCATTTGTAAAAACGACGGTTATTCCGATCGTGCTGATGCTTGTCATAACAGCATGGATGATCTATTCGAAGCTCCGTATGTCACCGCTTCGGTTTATCAGACGGGATCTTTCAAAGTCAAAGAGAAAGAAAGCAGTCAAGCTGCCACATTTCCGTTTCTTTACCAGATTCCGTATACGTGTGATCCTGCAGAATCTGCCAAGCTATATCGTATTGTTTATTGGAGTAACATTTGCGATCGTTTTGCTGATGTTCGGAATGATGATGTCGCCACTTTTAAAACACTATCAGGATGAAACGCTGGACAATATGCTTGCGGATTATCAGTACGTTTTGAAAATGCCTGTGGAAACAGAGAACAAGGATGCAGAGAAATACTTGGTAACTTCCCTGATCTATAAAACAGATATAAGAGATGAAGAAGTCATGGTCTATGGTATTTCGGATGACAGCAAGTATTCCAAGGTACAGCCTGCGGATGGAGAAATGCTGATCTCTGACGGACTTCGTGACAAATATAAACTGAAAAACGGGGAAACGATCACGCTGGATAAGGAATATTCATCCGATTCTTATAAGATAAAGGTTTCCGGTGTGTGCACATATCCTGCGGCATTGGCAGTATTTATGAATGAGAAGACATATCGGGAAATGTTCGATGTCGAAGAGGGATATTTCTCAGGATATTTCTCAAATGAGAAGCTGACTGATATTGATGAGAAGCTGATCGCGACAGTCGTTACAGAGGAAGATCTGACAAAGGTATCAAGACAGCTTGATCGTTCCATGGGCCAGATGTTTTATATGTTTGAGGTATTCGCACTGGCGATGTTCATGCTGATGGTTTATCTGCTTACAAAGCTGATCATTGAGAGGAATACCGTATCAATATCCATGGTAAAGATCCTTGGATATGAGAACAAAGAGATCAACAAGCTGTACCTATCTGCAACAACCTGGGTGATGGCAGTATGTGTCATCCTTGGAATCATTCTCTCACAGGTGGCGATCTCCGGCATCTATTATGTGATGATGAAGGAAGCGATCAGTGGATGGATGACGATCTATATTGCTCCGTATATTTATCCTGCGATCTTTATCCTGGCGATGGCAGCCTATGGAATCATCGCTGTCTTCCAGGTAAAAAGGATCAAACGGATCCCGATGGATGAGGCGTTGAAAAATGTTGAATAAGTCAATTGGTCATAATGTTCAAAATTGAATGATCTGAAACAAAAACGGCCTAAAAACTTTCAATATTGAAAGTTTTTACAAATATAACAAATTTATAAAAAACAGGGAGATTTGCAGTTCACAAATCTCCCTTCTTATGTTATCATCGTAAAGATGGTGTGCTGGAGATTTTGTCGAAAGAAGGCGTGCATTTCGATCGATAGTATCACGGTAAAACAGGTACAATAGAAGAAGGGAGATTATTATGAATCAGAAAAAAGAAGCGATTTATGATGCAAGGGAACTGGGTGTTCCGAAAATGTTGCTGTTAGGTTTGCAGCACATGTTTGCCATGTTTGGTGCAACTATCTTAGTACCAATTCTGGTAAATTCTTATTTTAATGGAGAGGGCTTATCCATTCAGGTTACACTGATCTGTGCCGGAATCGGAACGTTATTCTTCCATTTATGTACAAAATTAAAGGTGCCTGCATTTTTGGGTTCCTCATTTGCTTTCTTAGGAGGCTTTCACACAGTCGCAAATCTTGATACCGGAATCTTCAAAGATATGTCTATGGGTGAGAAATTACCTTATGCATGTGGTGGTATCGTAGTAGCAGGTGCGTTGTATCTGGTTCTTGCACTGGTTGTAAAACTGGTTGGCATAAAACGTGTTATGCGTTTCCTTCCACCTGTTGTTACCGGTCCGATCATTATCTGTATCGGTCTGAGTCTTGCGCCATCAGCCGTAAATAATGCAAAAACAAACTGGCTTCTTGCAATTATCGCATTTGCAGTTATCGTAATTTTCAATATCTGGGGCAAAGGAATGTTCAAGATCATTCCGATTCTTATGGGTGTTGTGATCTCATATGTAGTTGCATTTATTCTTTTCAAATGTGGTGTTCACAATCCGGATGGATCAGCAATCTTCACATTTAAAGCAGTAAAAGATGCCGGATGGGTGGATCTTCCTCCATTCCAGCTTTGCAAATTTAATATTACTTCCATCCTTGTAATGGCACCTATCGCTCTTGCAACTATGATGGAGCATATCGGAGATATCTCAGCAATCTCAGCTACAACAGGAAATAATTTCATCAAGGATCCGGGACTTCACAGAACTCTGATCGGTGATGGTCTTGCTACAGCGTTTGCTGCTGCATTCGGTGGTCCTGCAAATACAACATACGGTGAGAATACCGGTGTTCTTGAGCTTAGCCGTGTATACGATCCAAGAGTCGTACGTCTGGCTGCTGTATATGCGATCCTTCTCAGCTTTTCGCCAAAGGTTGCTGAGTGTATCGGTTCACTTCCTGCATCGATCATCGGTGGTGTCAGCTTCATGCTGTACGGAATGATCTCAGCTATCGGTGTTCGTAATGTTGTTGAAAATAAGGTTGATTTCACAAAGTCACGTAACCTGATCGTTGCTGCTGTTATCCTTGTCAGCGGACTCGGATTCGGTGATGGTATTACCTTCACAGTTGCAGGAACATCTATCACATTAACATCACTTGCTATCGCAGCTATCCTTGGAATTGCTTTAAACGCAATCCTTCCGGGCAAAGACTACGAATTCGACGAGTAAAATGAATAAAGCCTGAATTGGCTTGTAATACAAAACTGCCATATTAAGACACGCTGTGGTTTCGATGAACTGCATATACCTGATTCGCAAATGTTCCTGTGCCAACTCGCCCTTTGGGCTCAGACAGGCACCCACATTTGCTGGTATATGCATTCCATAACGAAATCTTCGCTTGAGGTCTTAATATGGCAGTTTTGTATTACAAGCTGGATTCAGGCTTATGTAGGTTGAGAAGATGTTAGAGGATATAATGTGGTATACTTGGTATAAAAAATCTCCCAGACGTTCCGGATATGATAGATACGAGAATTTTGTTGCGAGAAACACGCTATCAGCGAATGCGGGTGCCTGTTTGAGCCTGAAAGGCGAGTTGGCACAGGAGCATGAGCGAATAGATGCGTGTGACGAGTAGAAATTCGTAGTATATCATATCCGGAACGTCTGGGAGATTTTACATCAGGTGTACATAATTTTTTCCTGTTTATTCTACATCCAGAAGTTCAATCTTGAAGTTCAGTTCCTTGCCTGCCATCTCATGGTTTGCATCAAAGGTGATCGTAGTGTCATCCTTGGCGGTTACCTTAACAGGGAAAGACTGTCCGGCAGGATTTGACAGGAATACCTTCTGGTCAATTTCCAGATCTTCAGCACCGGGAAGCTGGCTGATCTCAACAGTTAAGATATTGTCGGGATCCGGCATGCCGTATGCTTCTTCCGGCATAAGGTGTACATCGATGATATCACCGATCGCCATGCCCTTAACCGCTTCGTCAAAGCCCTTGATCATCATGCCTGCACCGCATACAAAGTCGATCGGTTCCCCACGGTCATAAGATGAATCAAATTTGGTTCCGTCGTTAAATGTTCCTGTATAGTGAACCGTACATTTCTTGCCTTCGTTACTCATAAAAAATTCCTCCGATTTCATTGAATGTCTTATTCTAACATGAAATGGATAGAATGACTATAAAATGTTCGTGAAATTCCTTTGCCTGAAAGTGCCGCGTCGGTTCACAAAACTTTTGATATGTGCTACAATAAAGAATAATGCTGCCATAAGACAGTTTTTAAGGAAAGAGAAAAATATGAGAAAAGATTCAAAGAATAACAGTCGAAAGACAAATTATAAAAAAGCAGGAATCTGTATCGGAATGGCTGCCGTTTTGACATGCACAGTTTTTACATGGGGTGGACTGTCGGATAAGAAGACAGGATTTTCGGATCAGACAGGAACAGATTCGAATAAAACGTCGATACATACATACGACATAGAGAATCTGCCTTCGGAGGATACTCGGGAGAATACGATTCGGATTCACGGAGATTCTTATACTGTGTCAGAGCTGAGTGGGGATGCTGCGCATAATAAAGAATCAGATGATCTGATGAACCGGAGTGAGGCTTCGATAGACACAGAGGATGCTTCTACACAGTCTGAACAGAATATACAGAGTGAATATGCACTGAATGCAAAGATAAAAGAAGTGGATGATGCATCAGATGTAGTTGCTCTGATCAATGATACGTGGGAAGAACCGGAGAAACAGGATTCGGCAGAGTTGGCAGATGCGGAAGATAAGAACATTCAGAAGGAAAAGGCGGATGATACCTATCAGTTGAAGCGCCTTATGGTTCTGACGGATGGCAGGAAGCTGACAGATGATTATGGTGCTTCCGAGATTCTTCATTATGGTAAATATAATGAATATGTGCTGCAGTTTGAAACGGAAGCCGATACAAAGTATGCATATTATGAGCTGGTATCTGATTATGGAAAAGATAATTGCTATATAGATCAGGTTGTTACGGATGACATGCTGGCGACATTTACCGGCGTAACAGATTATAAGACAATGTCATGGGGCGGATCTTATATGGGTATGGGCTATCTGAAGGCTGAATATGACTATTATCAGGTAGACAGAGATGTGACGGTTGCCCTGATTGATACCGGCCTGGATACGACAAACAAGATTTTTAATAACAGAGTCGATAAGAGGAGAAGCTTTTATTTTAAAGGCTCTGATTCTGTTAAAAAGACAACCGCATATGTAGACGAAAACGGACATGGTACGCATGTAGCAGGAATAATAGCAGATAATACGCCTGATAATGTGAATTTTATGGTGTTGAAGGCATTTGACGGAGATGGGAAATCATCGAATCTTGCAATTCGAAGTGCACTGCAATATGCAGTAGACCAGAAAGCAGATGTGGTAAATATGAGCTTCGGCTGGACCGGAATGTTATGGGCATATTCATCTTATTTGAAGGATGTGTTAAAGAAAGCCGAGACAGCAAGAACGGTTGTGTGTTGTGCAGCAGGGAATAAGGCATCTGATGTTGCTATGACGTATCCTGCAAATAAAGAAAATGTCATAACCGTGTCAGCAATCAGAAATAACGGAATGTTCGCATCGGATTATTCGAACTATGGAGACATGATCGATTTCGCTGCTCCGGGAACGGCGGTTGTATCCACATATCTTGGTGGCGGTAAGAAGTCTATGTCCGGTACGTCGATGGCGACGCCGCATGTAGTGGCGGCAATTGCTTACATTAAGATGATAGAACCCCAATTGAATTATAAAGGGGTTAAGAATCGTCTGAAGCAATATGCGGAGGACAGAGGAACTCTTGGCTGGGACGAGAAGTACGGCTGGGGAGTTATTAAACTTCATGATTATTTTGATGATATGGGACTTGATACCAGATATACGGATTATGATGCAGATGGAACAGAGAAGGCCATGCCGGAGATATCATTTACAAAGGAAAAGCTTACAAAGAAGTACGGAAATGCTGACTATAAGTATGAGGTAACTACGAATTCTACAGGAAAAGTAGTTTACCGGTCGTCAAATACAGCTGTTGCAGAGCCGGATCAGTTCGGTTATATCACGATCAAAAAAGCAGGCTCCTGCACGATCACAGCCAGGGTGGCTGCGGATGCAAATTATAAAAGCGCAAGTGCCGGCTACCAACTGGTTGTATCTAAAAAGGATATGACGAAGAAGAAGGTAAAGCTGTCGAAGACGAGTTATATATATGCAGGAAAAAACTGCAAGCCGAAGGCTGTTGTAAGTGGACTTGCAAAATCTGATTATAAGGTAACTTATAAAAATGCAGATAAACCGGGAACTGCTATTTGCGTGATCACAGGTAAGGGTAACTACAGTGGCAAGATAGAAGTACCATACAGTATAAATCTTGCAAAGACAGTGATAACAAAGATAACAAACAAAAAATCAGGTGTAAGCCTGACATGGAAAAAGGTAGCGGGTGCAAAGGGCTATCGGATCTACAGAAGGACGAAGAATGGTTCGTGGAAACGGATCAGAGAATTGACCTCCGGTAAGAAGGTATCCTTTACGGATAAGACTGCGAAGTCCGGAAAGACTTATGAGTACCGCGTCAGAGCAAAGTGTAATAAGACTTATGGCAGTTATAGCAAGAAAATAAAATTAAAAAAGAAATAAGAAGACAGACATCATTTGAAGTCAGGTGGATCAGATTTCGGGTGATGTCTGTTTTGAAAGGAAAGAAAATGGACAAGAAACAAGTTCAGGAAATATATAGAGAGACAACGCCGGAAGAAGAACAGGAATATTTTGAAGAAGTAGAAAATGAGCTGCAGTGTGATCTTCAGACGACACAGGAAAGCATGGAATATCGGAATCAGGCGATCAAAGCACAGAAGAAATATATGCGTGACAGCCACGGTGATATGGACGACGAGGAATTCCTGCAGAACATGAACAATGTAAATAACGATACGTTTTTTATCGAACATGCGGCAAAGCAGGTGGATGTACTGGCGCATCAGATCGAGAGCCCGTATTTTGGAAAGATTGCATTTGAGTATCAGGAGGATGGACAGGTTCTTCCGGTCTATATCGGAACAAACGGCTACTGGTCGATGGAAGAACAGGATCAGAAGGTCTATGACTGGCGTGCTCCGATCGCATCGATGTATTATGATTATGAGAAGGGCGAGGCATCCTATCAGGCACCCGATAAAGAATATTCTGGAAAGATCGTAGAGAAGAAGCAATTTGATATCAGCAATGGAAGACTACATAATGCAGTCGATACCGATGAGAAGATCAATGATATGATCCTGCTTGATGCACTGGGAAAGAACAGCGGCACGAAGATGAAATCCGTAGTTGCAACGATCCAGAAAGAACAGAATGCATTGATCCGTAATAAGACCGCTTATAATCTTATTGTGGACGGACGGGCAGGAAGTGGTAAGACAGTAGTTGCGATGCACAGACTGGCGTGGCTGTTATTCAACAATCGTAAGACGATGTCGGCAGACAATGTTATGATCCTGTCGCCAAATGGAATCTTTGGCGATTATATTGCCGGTGTGCTGCCGGAGGTCGGCGAGGATAATGTACCGGAGAAGGAATTTGATTCTCTGATGGAGGAAATCCTGTTTGTGGACTGTGATTATGAGACAAAGCTGGAACAGGCAGACCGGATCACGACGCATCCCGATATGGAAAGTCCGGAGATGAAGAATATTGCATGGAAATCATCGATTGCGTTCTATCAGGCATTTAACAAATATCTGGAAGATTATACGGAAAATATTAAGTTTAAAGATTTCCATTTTGAGAAAACAGAATTTACAAAGGACCAGATCGAGAAGATGTTTTATAATCGTTTTGCCAGATATCCGGTCTATGAACGTTTTGAGAAGATCGCATATTTTATAGCAGACCGGGTAGAGGATGAACAGGATCAGGCATTTACGGATGAGAAGCATCAGAAGATGGAAAACCAGATCACAAAAGAGATGATTTATCAATATGCGGAGCGCAACCTGATCGAATTATATCAGGACTTTCTTAACAGTCAGGCTGAACAGCATCCGGGTATCGAACAATACCGGAATGAGTATGGAAAGGTGTGCTATGAAGATATTCTGGCAGTCTTTTATCTGCAGATTTATTTCTATGGATGCAAGTCTTATGACAATATCAAGCATCTCGTGATCGATGAGATGCAGGATTACAATATATTTCAGTATGCGGTGTTGGATCGTATTTTTAAATGTAAGAAGACGATACTGGGTGACAGTCTGCAGGTGCTTTATTATAATCCGGAGGAAACGGTGCTGGATGTATTGCAGACGGTATTTGTGCCGCATGGAGGAACAGGTGGTTGCCAGATCAAGACTCTGGATACTGCATATCGTTCAACCTGTGAGATCACAGAATTCTGTAACAGGATACTGGAAGCAGACCGGGCGTCAGACGAGGTGGAGGCCCATCCACTTAACCGCCATGGCATGGAGCCGGTAACAGAGCAGGCGGAGAGTATAGAAGATGCTGCCGGATTTATCGCAGAGAAGCTTGATTATGGAGAACTGGATGATTTTGATAATGTGGCAATTCTCTGTGATGATGAAGAACGTGCATTTGCCATGTACAAAGAACTGGAAGAATATGAGCAGGTGACATATCTTACGAATCAGTCGACTGTCTATAATGGAGGTGTGGTCGTTCTTCCGAAGTTTCTTGCAAAGGGGATGGAATTCGATGCAGTATTTGTTATCAATGAACAGGATGTGATGGAAAACCGGATCAGCCGACATGCATTTTACATTTCCTGTACAAGAGCACTGCACCAGTTGTATGTGATCGATGTTACAAACCAAACTTGATTATTTCAAGTTTGGTTTGCTATGAATATACATTATTAAGATAAAATACTTGAAAATATCATTTTGAATGGTCTTTGGCTTGAGATATTGACGTATAAATGCAGGAGGACTAGAATGCCTCTTGTCAAAAGGTTTATCCCTTACAGGTAACACCGGATAACTCGTGACAATAAAATATTTGTTAAACGAGGAGATACGAAGATGAGCAGACAGTACGACCCATATGAGAATGTGGTAGCAGTGATGGAAGAAGCCATGAACATTGGCGGAATTGACAAGAGGATGTTTGAGATCATCAGGAATCCACAGCGTGAGACTAAGGTTTACCTTCCTGTGGAGATGGATGACGGAAGTGTTAAGGTATTTGAAGGATACAGAGTCCAGCATTCAAATATCAGAGGACCGTTCAAAGGAGGTATACGTTATCACAAGGACGTATCGCTGAATGAAGTCAAAGCACTTGCAACATGGATGTCATTAAAATGTGCAGTGGCAAATATACCATTTGGAGGAGCGAAGGGTGGTATCAAAGTAGATCCGGCTACACTTTCCAGACGGGAATTGTGTGCGTTGACGAGAAGATATACCTATGCGATCGAGCCGATCATCGGAGCAGATACCGATATACCTGCTCCTGATGTGAATACAAATGCACAGATCATGACATGGGTGTTAGATACATACAGCCAGTTAAAGGGCAAACCTTGTCCCGGAGTTGTGACAGGAAAACCGCTAGAGCTTGGCGGTTCCAAGGGAAGACCGTCGGCAACCGGACGTGGAGTTGTGATCAGTACCAAGCTCCTTCTTGCAGAAGATGGCAAGGTGTTAGAGGGTACTAAGGTTGCAATTCAGGGATGCGGTAATGTTGGCGGCAATACAGCCAGGATATTTGGACACAGAGGTGCAGTTGTTGTAGCAATCAGTGATGTGTCGGGTGGAATCTATAAGGAGACCGGACTGGATGCAGATAAGGTAACAGCTTATGTAGAAGCCGGTGGTCTGCTTGCAGACTATCAGGAAGATGGTGTTATCCATATTTCGAATACAGATATTCTTACCTGTGATTGTGACGTGCTGGTTCCAGCAGCGCTTGAAAATCAGATCACGAAAGAGGTTGCGGAGAAGTTAAAATGTTCTTATATCGTTGAGGGTGCAAATGGACCGACGGCAGCAGATGCAGATCCGATCCTTGCAGAAAGAGGTATCAAGCTTGTGCCGGACATTTTTGCAAACAGCGGCGGTGTTATTGTTTCTTATTTTGAATGGGTACAGAACATTCAGGAAATGACATGGGAAAAACCGCAGGTAAATGAGATGCTTGAAACGATCATGACGAAAGCATTTGGAGAAATCGTGGAGGAGAGCAAAAAGAGTCATTGTACTTTGCGGATGGCAGCCTATATCATTGCTTTAAAACGATTGATCCATACGGAAGAGATCAAGGGTATATTCCCGTAAAATATACAGATGCAATACTACATGGTATTTTTAGTGCTGGATTTATCCTGTTATTAGTAGTAAAATACAGACAGGATAGATAGAAGTACATTGATATCAGAAATATGAAAGGGATGTCCTTCTCAGATGAAGGATGTCCTTTTTCTATACCAAAGTTTCTATATAAATAAAGGTATTTGGCAGATGAGATGTATAAGAAAATGGAGAGTAAAACTATGCGTGAAGTAAAAGAGACAGCTTACTGTCTGGATGAGGTGGATCAGAAGATTCTGGAACTGTTAGAGAAGGATGCCCGTATGTCTTTAAAGGATATTGCAGAATGTGTGTTTCTGTCATCAACAGCAGTATCTACGAGAATAGAGCGGTTAAAGGAAGCAGGGGTGATCGAGGGCTTTCAGGTACAGATCAATCCGATCGCACTGGGATATTATACAAAAGCATTTATTAATTTAGAGGTAGAGCCGAACGACAAACAGGATTTTTATCCATTTATCAAGAACTGCAAAAATGTTGTGGAATGCAATTGTGTGACCGGTGACTATTCCATGCTGATCGAGGTTATCTTTGAGACAACGATGGCATTGGATCTGTTTATCGGTGAATTGCAGAGATTTGGAAAAACAAAGACTTTGATCGCATTCTCGACCTCTGTAGAACACAGAAATATCTACTGGAAGGAAGAAAATCAGGAGCCGAATGCATAAATTTTTTTCCGAAAGCGGATACTAACAATGGGAGGTTGCTTATGAAACAGAACGTAAAGAAAAAAGAGACATATATTCCATCATCCAACGGAAGAGATAAATTACATGTCATTGTCTGGATTCCGCAAGGAGAGATCAAGGCGGTGCTCCAGATCTCTCATGGTATGATAGAGGACATGGAGCGTTATGATCATTTTGCAAGATTTATGGCTGCCAGAGGAATTCTGGTATGTGGAAATGATCATCTGGGGCATGGACTGACAGCCAGAAATAAATCCGAGATGGGTTATATGTATGCTTATGATGCCAGTAAGACGATGGCAGCAGATGTTCATCGTGTGACCAGATGCATAAAACGGGCATATCCGGATCTTCCGTATTTCCTTATGGGACACAGCATGGGTTCATTTATTGCAAGAAGGTATATATGCGAATATGCAAAAGATCCAAAGTACCCTGCAAAGGTGCAGAAAAATGCCAGCATAGATGGTTTTATCTGTATGGGAACGGGCGGACATCCGAAGTGTATGCTGAAGATCGGAGAGGCGGTAGCCGGAGTGGAGAGTATGCTCCGTGGTGAGAAGCATAGAAGCAAATTGTTGCAGGTGCTTGCATTTGGTACTTACCTTTTCGGTATTCCCAGAATGACGATCATGAACGGTGAGAAACGGAAGCGTACCGTGAAAGACTGGCTGAGCAGAGACTATGTTCAGGTTGACAAATATATGGCAGACCCGATGTATGACTATACCTTTACGGTAAAGGGCTACAAGACGTTATTCAAAACACTGGAATTTATTCAGGATGAGGATAATCTGGCAAATGTGCCAAAGAATATGCCGGTATTATTCATATCAGGAAGCAAAGATCCGGTCGGACACTATGGCCTGGACGTGAAGCTTTTATACAACAAATACAGCAGATATATCACAGATGATGTCAAATGCATCCTGTACAAGGATGCGCGTCACGAAGTCATAAACGAGATCAATAATATTCAGGCATATTACGATATCTATAACTGGATCGACCTGCACACCATAGGGGTGTAGGGACGGAAACACATTTTAGTAATAAAAACAGGGCATATCTGTAAAATACGCATGACTACCTTCGTTTCAATTCAGATTCGATCTGCATGCTGCGCCGGACACGATAAATTCGTTGTGTCCTTTGCAGCAGCATCGAATCATTGAAACTCAGTCGTTCATGCTATGATTTTACAGATATGCCCTTGTTTTATATACAAATGTGTTTCCTGTTATATCGAGTCATGATAAGTTTTTGCAATGGAAACAGTAATGAGTAGTCATGCGTGTTTGAGAATGCCCCGGTTGAGGGTTGCTGCCTGTTCGTTCGTGCTGAGTATATTTACAAGCTGATCTTCTTTTCGAGGAGCACGGAGCTTCCGATATAGCTTGCCACCATTACTACGAAGTAGAGTGTGATCTGTGGGATCATGGCATACATGGCTTCCATAAATGTCGCATCCGGTCCGGGATTGGACAGATGGGGAATCTTAGAAGCAATTACAGACAGGATCACATAGAAGACGATGAACAGTACGAAACTGATAAAACCTTTAATCTTCTTTGTCTGAAGAATGGTGGAGCATACCGATACCGCAAGGTAGGCAAGAGTGATCGTCATAAAGAACTGGATCAGGAATACAAGGATAAATGCCAGTAATCTTAAGATAATGCCGCCCAGGGAATATCCCCCCATTTCAAGAATATTGCTTAGAAAATCATAAAAAGAATCAATGGAGTCATATGTGGAGTATGCCAGGCTGAGATCTAAGGTCAGTAATCCGAATATAACAGCAACGATTATTGCACCTGTCAGCAGGATGGATAACAGTTTGGCGCCGATTACTTTATAGCTGGATATAGGAGCCATAAAGACCAGATATCCCGATTTGTTTTTCAGATCCTGACTGTAACTGATTATGCCGTAGATCAATACAAACAGGTAACAGCAGAAAGCCGCGAGAATAAGCAGGGCAATAGCAATAACAGAGTGATTTGCATGTTCGGTTAACGTACTAATGAGAAAGTAAAGCTCAATGGCAGCTATGACGATCCCTACGATCAGAAGTGGAAAGATTCCACGGCGAAATTCATATTTTAACATTTTTAACATAATTCAATACCTCCCAGTTTATGCGTAGATTTCTTTATACATATCAACAATGGATTTGCCCTGTGCGATACGAAGTTCTTCTGCATTACCCTGTAATACACAGGTTCCGTTTTTGATGAAGATGGCATGATCAATGATCTTTTCCAGTTCATCCACCAGATGGCTTGACATGATAACGGCAGTGTCATCTGAGATATTAGACACGATTGTATGAATGATTTTTTCACGGGCAATGATATCGATGCCGTTTAATGGTTCGTCTAACATAATAACTTCCGAATTCCTTGAAAGCGTTGCAACGATCTTCAGCTTTGCCATCATACCGGATGACATCTCACGCACTTTTTGCTTTGGCGACAGATCCATTTCCTGTAACAATCGCATGTATTTGTCATAATCAAAATCAGCGAAGAAATCACGGTAATATTTTCCGACATCGATGCAGTTCATATAACCGAAGAAATAGGCTTCTGTAGGCATATATGCGATATGCGCTTTAGCTTTGTAATCTAATGGCCGGTTATCCATCGTGATCGTACCGGAGGTCGGTTTTGAAAGTCCGGCGATCATTTTCATAAGGGTAGATTTACCACTTCCGTTCGGACCGAGTAGCGCATAAATGTTACCGGATATAATATCCAGTGACAGGTCCGAAACTGCGGTCGTACTCATATATTTTTTTACTAAGTGTTCACATTTAATCATAGTATTCATTCCTTTCAATACTTGTTTTTACAGGGAATAGTAGTCCTGTAATAATCGGATGATCTCTGTCGGTGTATATCCCATACCGGTGAGCTGTTCATCCAGAACTGTAAGGATCTGCTTTAACTGTTCCTGTTTCAGCCGATCAATTACCTGAGGATCTTCTGTTACAAATGTACCAATTCCACGTTTCGTATATGACAGTCCGAGAGATTCCATCTCGTTATAAACCCGGGCCGCGGTGTTCGGGTTGATGTCATATTGGATAGCAAGCTCTCTGGATGATGGGAGCTTGGTACCAAGTGGCAGGGCACCTGTAATAATCTTCTTTTTTATATCATCGATGACCTGAAGGTAGATCGGCAGGTTTGATTTAAATTCCAAATGCTTCCCTCCTAACTACTGTACTAGCCAGATAGTACACCAATACACTTAGGATGTCAAGCATAAAAAATAAATTTATAAATATTAATTTGCCGGCAAAAACTTCCATTTACAGGTGATTTGCCGGATAAAGGCTAAAATTAATGAGAACAATTCTTAAAAAGGTGTTCAAACCTGACAAAATATGTGTTAGTATAGACTTATCAAAAGTAAATTCGGAATAAATTATTGGAGTGAACAGGTATGGCAGAGAAAAGAAATACAAAACAAAAACAGGTTATATATTCGGTTATAAAAGAATTAAAATGTCATCCGACTGCCCAGCAGCTTCATCAGATTCTTATGGAGAGGGGATATAATATAGGTGCATCGACCGTGTACAGGGTGCTGGCGGATGCGGTTGATGACGGCATTATCATGAATGTATTCTCATTTGATAAGAATGAACATTTTGACGGCAATCCGGTTCCACATTATCATATTATCTGTACTAAATGCGGAAGAATCTTCGACAGCCATGTCCCATATGATCCTGAGATCGATGAGCGAGGCAGACTGGCGGATGAGGACTTTATCATTTCATCCCACAATCTTGAATATGTCGGCATTTGCCCTGAATGTCAGAACGAGCAGGAATAACACCATGCTTTATAACACACACTATCAGGATTTATATAAGATTGCATAAAATATAGCATACACATACAGCAACACCCATATGGTTGTTCCATTATAACATGACATATACGAGGATTTCGTTGTGAGCTGCACATTGTCAGTAAATACGAGTGCCTGTTTGAACCGAAGGCGAGTTGGCACAGGAGTATTTACGAATCAGACATGTGCTGCGAACAGAAACCGCAGTAAGTCATTTATAGTGGAATAACCATATGGGTGTTGCTGTATGTGTGTGCTATATTGCAATCTTATATAAAACTTGAACAACCTGTCAAAGCATGGTGTTATTCCTGCTTTTTGTTATCTTCATTGTCTTTCTTGTCAAAGACTTCGAATTCGGCGTCATTATTCTGGATGGTGGAGATCACCTTGGCAGATTTTACAGGACGCATCGGATCGGTCATTGGATTCTGGATGAAAGTCTGGCTTGATGATGGCAGGACAACATTCTGACCAAGAATGGATCTGCGGTCACGGATTGCACGGCGTCTGGCACGTTCTTCTGCAGAGAGCTGTTCCTCATCTTCCATATCTTCATCATCTTCAAGTTCTTCCATGTCTTCGTCTTCGATTGAAGAATCAATATTGGAATCTTCGGAATCAGCGCTTTCGTTTGCAGTGCCTGCATCAGATTCATCCAAATCGTCTTCTTCCGGTTCTGCATTTCCGAATAATTCATCGAAATAGGACTGCTCGATATGGATATCAAAATCTGCTTCGGCGTGTCCAACCTCATCCTTGCAGTCGTTATAAATCTTTGTGTTATACGTTTTCTTAAGCTGTTCGATCAGTTCTTTATCATCATACTGAAGCTGCTCCAAAATACGGGCAACAATGATTCCCTGATATTCGTCGCTCCAGCCATCTTCGAGCTTGATCACGATACCGAGCTTCCGGCTTCGGATCGCCATACAGATCACACCTCTGGAACCATCCTTCATAAGAAGATCCGGGTTCTTATTTACATAGTAGGAAGGTGTAAAGTAATCGTTGATCTTTTCCGGATTCTTGTTAATACAGTCGAAGTTATAGGTGATCGCTTCCCGTATATCATCCGGCAGGTTGAACGGATCTGCAAGTTTTGCATAAGCAAGTGCGATATTACGCATTGGAAGTGCAAATACCGGAACGCCGCAACCGTCGATTCCCAGACTGATCCGGTAAGTCGGAGTCTGGCTTAGCATGGATAAGAATGAAATGATCTGCTTCTGGACAGGAGAGTCCGGAAGCTGGTAGCCGGTTACCTTTCCTGTCAGTTCACGCTGTAACATCATAAGACTTAAGTGTTTGCCGGAGCAGCAGTGCTGCAAACGGCTCTTGCCCTCTACAGGATTCAGCTTGGAACCAAGTGCAAGCTTGTCCGCAAGCGGTGTTGCAGATGTGGAGATCGTTGGATTCATGATCATATCTTCTTCTTTTAAGCCCGTTTTTTCCATGATGCTCTGAAGTACATAGATGTGATGATTACTGCCCCAGTGTGAGGAATTGCAGATCGTTACTTCTTCCTCGTTCAGGTTATATTTTTTATGAAGACCTGCGAGCAGGGTAGGAAGCACCTGAATCGGTTTGCTTGCGGAACGCATATAAGTCTGGCGCTCGATATCACCGGTATAAGCGATTGTTTCGCCGGTTGATGAAACAATAGCAATAGATCCATAATGTACATTTTCAACAACATCGCCACGGTATTCTTTTACTAAAATTTCAGCCATAAGTTCTTTGTCCTTTCTTCTTCGTATACTCAGGTATTTGTGGGATTATGACAGGTCAAAATCTGTGTAACAGCCTGAAAGTATATCGGTAAAATAATTAATTAGAGTTTATCACAAGTAGAAAACCATTTCTACCCGGAGAATACAGGAAAGAAAATTTTTTAATCAAAAATGCACAGTGAAAATTGTTAAAAGATACATGGAAAATTCATGCAAAATATGTGTTTGTTTTGTAAAAATGTTTAAAATTTCTATATTCTTTCAACTTTTATTGTGAAAATGCAATAAAAAACTTTGCTTATTACAAAAACAGTGGTATAATGCATTTATATTAATACGCACGAAGGGGTGACATTATGATTAAAAAAGAAATGATAGCCATGCTTCTTGCAGGAGGACAGGGAAGCCGTTTAGGCGTTCTGACCTCTAATCTGGCTAAGCCGGCTGTAGCTTTTGGCGGCAAATACAAGATTATCGATTTCCCATTGAGCAACTGTATTAATTCAGGTGTTGATACAGTAGGTGTTCTTACACAGTACAGACCACTGAGACTTAACCAGCATATCGGAATCGGTATTCCTTGGGATCTGGATCGTAACATAGGAGGCGTGACAGTTCTTCCACCATACGAGAAAAGTGATAACAGCGAATGGTATACAGGTACTGCAAATGCTATTTATCAGAACCTGGAATTTATAGACTATTATAATCCTGAATATGTTCTGATATTATCTGGTGATCATATCTACAAGATGGACTATGAAAACATGCTGGAATATCACAAATCCTGTGATGCGGATATCACACTTGCAACATATCAGGTACCATGGGAAGAAGCTAGCAGATTTGGCGTTGTAATTACAGATGAGAACAATGTTATTTCAGAATTTGAGGAGAAACCTGCAAATCCTAGAAGTAACAAAGCATCTATGGGTATATATATATTCAGTTGGAAGGTGCTTCGTGAGGCACTTGTAAAGATGAAGGATCAGCCGGAATGTGACTTTGGTAAGCACATCATTCCATACTGCCATTCAAATGGCAAGAAGATCTGTGCATACGACTTCAAGGGTTACTGGAAGGACGTAGGAACACTTTCCGCATATTGGGAAGCGAACATGGAATTAATCGATATTATCCCAGAATTTAACCTTTACGAAGAGTTCTGGAGAATATATACAAAGACAGACGTTATTCCACCACAGTATTTCTCAGCAGACTCTAAGGTAAATGCCTGCATCGTCGGAGACGGAACAGAAGTTTACGGTGAGATTTCCAACTCTGTAATCGGAGCTGGTGTTGTCATTGAGGAAGGTGCTGTAGTTACGAACTCTATTATTATGAATAATACCGTGATCAAGAAGGGTGCTAAGATTGAGAAGTCTATCATTGCAGAGAGCGTAGAAGTCGGAGAGAACGCAGAGCTTGGTGTATTTGAAGAAGCAGAGAACAAGTATAAACCTAAGGTTTATAGTGGCGGCTTAGTTACTATAGGTGAAGGTTCTGTTATCCCGGCCAACGTTAAGATCGGTAAGAATGTCGCAATCGTAGGAAAGACAACAGCAGAAGATTATCCAGACGGAATTCTGGCAAGCGGCGAATCCATTATCAGATAGTAGAGGGCAGGTGACATAAATGAAGTCTATAGGTATTATTTTAGCAGGTGGTAATAATAACAGAATTGGAAGATTATCCGATAAACGTGCGATTGCAGCCCTGCCAGTAGCAGGAAGCTATCGTGCAATTGATTTTACATTAAGTAATATGAGTAATTCCCGCGTATCTAAAGTAGCGGTATTACCTCAGTTTAATGCTCGTTCTTTAAATGAACATTTAAGCTCAAGTAAATGGTGGGATTTCGGAAGAAAGCAGGGAGGACTCTATGTCTTCACTCCTACTGTTACAAAGAACAATAACTCATGGTATCAGGGAACAGCAGATGCTCTTTATCAGAACATTGATTTCCTTAAGAAGAGCCATGAGCCTTATGTAATCATCGCAACAGGTGATGGTGTATACAAGATGGATTACGGCAAGGTTCTTGAAGCTCATATCGCTAAGAATGCAGATATCACGGTAGTTTACACAACATTAAAAGATACAGATGACGATTTAACACGTTTTGGTGTTCTTAAGTTAGATGAGAACGAAAGAATCGTAGAATTT
>ERZ779762.177-NODE-177-length-40319-cov-3.525134_pt1 | contig 40319 bp, 28 predicted proteins | sample MGYA00511887_ERZ779762 | MGnify/ENA primary metagenome ERZ779762 (study PRJEB29588, sample SAMEA2163052) | human gut metagenome | biome: human gut; feature: human-associated habitat; material: faeces | place: Denmark | collected 2008/2010 ...
GGAAGCCCGGTTATAAATTTAGCCGATATTCATATCGTCCAGCGTCTGCTTTTGCAAAAGGTACTGCCACACAAACAGTTCGGTTATGGAGTTGCTGATCGGTGTGCCTGTGGCTACACATTACCAACTCAACGAACGCCGATGCAGAGCCAATCCATTATGAATTTAAGACGATTATTTGACATTTCCTATGACACGGCAAACTTCTTAGATGTCCTAATTACTTTTTGGAGTATAAATCGAAACAGTTAACTAATGTTTCTCTTGCATTTCAAATTCCAATGTAGTATAATGATAATTGAACTCAATGAAAAGGTGGATATGTATGCAAAAGGGAATTAAAGAAGAAATTGATTTTGAATTAGAACAGTATTATGATAAGTATTATGATATTCTACGTACTCCAGATTTTGATGACAAATCCAGACTGCTGAAACCTAAGCACAGAATTCAAACGATAGGTACACCTATTAACAAGAAATGCAGATTTTGCGGAAAAGATGAGAGCGAAACAACATTTTCAAAAATTGCTCATGTGTTTCCTGAGTGTATTGGCAATATAGTTTTAGCATCAAATTATGAATGTGATGATTGTAACCAATTTTTTGGAAATACAATTGAAAACGAATATGCCAATTACTTTAATTTGTACCATAGCATAATGCAAATGAAAGAATGGCAAACCCAAATGTTGTTATAGAGTACCTTGCTCTAAACGTTCCGATACCTGCGGAAAATATTGTGTTAAATTTGGTTGTAAAGATGGCAAACCTTATTTGGAACACTGCAGAGAAGTTGGTGAAGAATATGTTAAAAAAGTTAACAATTCAATTCAGATTTCAAAACCAATTGGAAGGCATTGTCCGATCGCGGTATTTAAGGACATCGTAAAGATGGCAATTACCGTCATGCCGATAGAGGAACTACCTCTATTTTCAAGTACAATAGAATGGCTTCTCGAAAAGAACCATTCAAATATTTTTAACAAACAATTACTGGTTAGATATAAAATGATACCTGGTTTTAATGTAACAAAATATCCTCACTACTGTTTGTTTAGGCGCAAAAAAACTGTTTGGGATAAGCCTTATATGCTTTTTAATCTGACTTATGGATGTTTCTCGTTATTTGTTGAAATACCGAGAGATAGAGATTGTATAAAACACGACAACATTATGTCACTCCCCTTTCCTCCAATTCCGTTTTATACATCAACAGAAGGTGTATGGGATTTTTCAGATACTATCTCGCAAGATAACTGTATGCATAGTATTACGTTAAGCTATGATGATATAAAATCACTTGCAGCACCAGATGAAAAGTTTTGATAAGTCCATAATAATATTTATTGAACATAAAAACGTCCCAAAGAAGGGTATACTCCACTATCCCCCAATGAGCGCACCCAAGATAAGATTAACACAATAATGATATACAACGGCACGCTCCACGGTTGGTTTATTATTGTATACTTATACTATTTCCAGCCTACTGCCCAGCCTGCTGAGAAGCTCATTGCTTATCGTTCCCGAAGCTTTGGCGGCTTCGGGAGCAGAAACAGAACTGCTACCCCCCGCAGAGATGATAGCCGCAACATCTCCGACCCTCACATTTTCAATATCGGTGATGTCCACCGCAAGCTGATCCATGCATACAAGCCCGATGATTGGTGCAGTCTTTCCGTTGATTTCAACCTTGCCATTTCCACAGGAAAGGCTTCTCGGAACACCGTCAGCATAGCCCACAGGAAGTATCGCAATAATGCTATCCCGCTGTGCCGTGAACTGCCTGCCATAACCGACAGTTTCGCCGCTCGGAATGCTCCTTATCAGCGCTATCCTTGTTTTGAGCGACAGTACCGGGCGAAGCTCAAGCGGGTGCTTTTCGTCCGAGGACAAGCTGCTGCGGACTCCGTACAGCGCAATTCCTGCCCGGACATAATCGCATTTCAGCTCCGGGTAATTCAGCATCCCGTAGCTGCTCTGAACATGAACCTTTCCCGGATTTATTCCGTCGCTTTCCAGTATGCTTAGTGCGCTGTAAAACCGGCTTATCTGCTTCCGGGTGAAATCAACGTCCTCCGGCTTCAGCGAATCGCAGCAGCATAAATGGGTGAAGATACCGCATACGTTGAGGTGTTTCATCGAGTAAACTCTCTCGATATCCTGTATATTCTGTGCGTCTATTCCCAGACGGTGCATTCCGGTGTCCAGCTTGATGTGAGCGGACACCTTTATATTCTGGGCTTCCAGCAGTTCCGCATAGTTCAGGTCAATTATGGTCTGTATCAGCCGCCAGCGTTTCAGTTCCTTAGCACGATATGGTGAGGTGTAGCCGAGTATCAGTATCTTCCCGGTAATGCCATATTTCCGCAATGCGATACCCTCGTCAATAGTTGCAACGGCAAAAGCTGTCACTCCGACTCTTTCTAGAATTCCGGCGGTCTGCAATGCTCCGTGTCCGTATGCCTGCGCCTTAACCACCGCCATAAGCCGACAGCCCGGCGGCATTGCACTCTGGAGTACAGCGGCATTGTGCCGGAGATTATCCGAGTTGATTTCAAGCCACGCTCTGCCGGTTTTATCGGGAATGACAGGCGATTTGTGCAGCCTTTCATATACAGCGGCGGCGAAAACAGCGATAATCCCCGAACCAACGCATACCGCAATAAAATGAACCATGCTGTTTTCGATAAGAAGCTTCTCCGTGTGAAGCAGCCTTGCCGCAAACCTCACAGCAATTATTACCAGTGGGTGAATAATATAAACGATAAGCGATACCAGCCGCAACCTTGCCATTCTTCGCCCACGGAACGAGCATACTACCCCGAACAGGAAATACATACAAACCGGCAGGAACAGATACATACTGTCATGCCGCTGAACCTGCCAGAACCGCAGCAGCATTCCCTCCGCCAACAAAAACGCCGCCGAAGCCGCCAGACCTATCATATTAAGCCACAGAGAATGTGGCTTCTTTTCTGCGAGATAACCACCCAGCACCAAAAACAGCGGCGCAAAGAACAGCCCGTTTCTGGTGTATTCCATTATCTGAAACAATGCCTCATAAAACGGATTTCCTGCGAAAAAGCCATAGTAGCTGTCGCCGCCTATACCAATAAGGTACAGCGCCCCGGTCAGAATAAATGCGCCTCTAAAACCCAGACTTCGTTCTGCCGCCCATGCAACAGCCGCACCCAGCATTGCCGCCGGAAGATACCACAGGTGATAGAATGTGCCGTCAAATATCAGGTCTTGAATCAGCTTCGGCAGGAGGTCGGGAGCGGAGAAATACCCATTGTAGATGTTCACCGGAATGTAAAGAAGTATTCCTGCGGCATAGATAATCGCCGTTCTTTTGAGGAATGTTCTGAGCCTGTCCGCATTTTCGGCGTATCTTGTAATCAAGAAAAATCCCGATGTCATGAAGAAAAACGGAACGGCTGTCCGGGCGATAATCCTTGTCAGAACAAAATCTGCGGTTTCGCTGAATGAAAGCAGCGGCGAGGTGTGAATTGCCACCACCAGAAACGCAGCGACCACTCTGAAAACATCAATTCCGGGGTAGGAACTTCCGCTGTTTTCACGCATTATTAACCCTCCATTGAGTGACAACAAAGCCGTCCGTGTTATTGCCGGAAACCTGATAAGCAGCGCTGTTGACCGATATTTCTGTTTCCGCCGGAGCATAGAATATCTCTGCTGCTATTCCTTTGTGACTGTAATGCAGCGAACATTCCTGTCGGAATGTTTTTATGTATTCCGTGTATTCCTCAAGGGTGAATTCCTTTTCGGCAATTATCATTGAGTGCGGAAAGCCCACATAACGGAAATGCCACGGTTCGTGGGCAATTCCGGTGATATTCTCCTTCCCGGCAGGGTAACGCTCGATAAATCCGAACTCCGGAGCGGCTTTGCGGAATTTCTCGCAGATACCGCTGTATGGGAAGTCCGGGCAAATAAAATCAATATTGTCAGTGTTCAGCGCAAGGTCTATCGCAAGCCCGGTCTGGTGTTCGCTGTGGTCGGGTAATGCAACATATTTCTGCGTGAAATCAGCGCCGTTTTCTTTCAGCGAATTCTCATAAATCGCTGTCTGCTCTGCTTTGGATCTATAGCCGCTTACCGGGGCTATCATGTTTCCTGCACCGATTTTATCCAGAATAAGCTGTAACTGCTCCGCGGCACAGCGTTCCATAGTAATATCGGCAAATCCCGTTACGGCAGGAGAAAGGTCAGTGGGAGTGCTCCGAAGCGGATATTCTGCATTCACAAGAATAAGGCTTCCTGTGTATATTTGGTTTTGTTCAAGAACAACGGTTTTCATTTCAGATATTCCCCGATAAGCCTGTCCAGCATATCCGCAAACGACAGACCTATTCCTTTCATCATGCTTGGAAAGCGGCTGTGCGCTGTAAAGCCGGGGATAGTGTTCACCTCGTTGAATACTATCCTTTTTTCGGGTGTGTAGAACATATCCACCCTAGCGAAGCCGGAACAGCCAAGAGTGCGGTATATCACCTTCGCCGTTTTCTGTATACGTTCTTCCTCGGCTGGGGTTATCCTTGCCGGCATATAAATGCGGGAGGTTTTCAGCGTATATTTTTCGGTGTAATCAAAAAATCCTCCGGACAGCTCTATTTCGTCAACTCTGCCCACAGTAAGATTGTCTGTTCCCATGACCGCACAGCCCACCTCAAAGCCGTCAATGTTTTCCTCAACGACGACCTCGCTGTCATACTCAAAGGCGGTAATCACAGCCCGTTGCAGCTCATCTGCTGAATGCACCTTGCTGATACCAAAGGACGAACCGGAACGCACCGGCTTCACGAAAAGCGGAAAGTGGAATGTCTTTCTGACTTCTTGAAAGGCTGTTTCTATGCTGCTGTTGGTGAATGTAAGCGATTTTGGGACTGCTATCCCGGCGGCGGAAACAAGCCGGTGCGCCCTCGTTTTGTCCATGCAAAGCGCAGAGGAAAGAACTCCGCAGCCGACAACCGGTATCCCCGAAAGCTGAAAAAGCCCCTGCACCGAACCGTCCTCGCCGTTTTTTCCATGAAGCACCGGTAACGCAATATCAACGCCGACAGTCCGCATTTTTTCGCCGTGGAATTCAATAAATCCTCCTGCACCCCTGTTTGCTGGAAATACCGCCGGAAACAGATATTCGATGTCCTCCCACCATGAATTATCGGCAATTCGTGCGTATTCCCCGGTGTAGTGAAACCACTTGCCCTCCCTCGTTATCCCCACCGGAATGACCTCGTATTTCTCTGCGCCGAGATTTTTCAGCACCGAATAAGCGGATTGCAGCGATACCTCATATTCTGTCGAACAGCCGCCGAAAATTACTGCTATTTTTGATTTTTTCATATATTTTTCCTCTTTCCGGGCAGAAAAAACTGCCCCTGATACCTTTATTGTATCAGAAGCAGTAATGTTATTTTTTTGCATTCTCTGTCGGAAATCATAATTCTTCCTGTGGAATTTCTTACGATTTCCCTATAAAACCGGAATTGTTACTGTAAACTCTATCAGCTCGTTTTCGCTTCTTGCAGTAATGCTGCCGCCGTGAAGCTCGGTTATCTGCTTTGCTATTGCAAGCCCCAGACCTGCGCCGCCGTTATTCGTGCCTCTCGAGGGGTCAAGCCGGAAGAACTGCTCAAACAGGCGTTCCAGCTTTTCCGGCGGTATGGTATCGCCGTGATTTACGAAACGCACTACCGTGGACAAATCGGACTGCTCAGCGGTAATGCTTATCTCGCTGCCCTCGAAGCTGTAAAACACCGCATTCCGAAGCAGATTATCGAAAACACGCTGGAGCTTGTTCACATCGCATTTCAGCATGATGTCCGGAGCGGCGGTAAGAGTGCATTGCAGCTGCTTTTCGTTCAGCATAGGCTGGAACTCAAAGACAAGTTGTTCCAGCATACGGGTGAGATTTATGCGGCTGTATTGAAGCTCAATATTCGACAGATTGAACCGGGTTATCTCGAAAAACTCGTTGATAAGCTCCTCCAGACGCTCCGCCTTATCAAGGGATATGGAAAGGTACTTTTCCCGAAGTTCCGGAGATATTTCCTGCTCGTCCCGCAGCAGCGTGAGATATCCTATGACCGAGGTGAGCGGTGTTTTCAGGTCATGGGCGAGGTACACGATAAGGTCGTTTTTGCGCTGCTCGTTTTCTTTAGCTACCTGCGCGTTATGCAGCGAGGTTTCCCGGGCGCGGTTAAGCTCGTCCTGTACGCTTTTGAGCTTGTCCGACAGGATTATCTGTTCATCTGTAGGATTTGCAAGGCTTTCAGACGCGGAAATTACCTCGTCAAGATACCGCAGCGGGCGGCTCATGAAGAAATAGGTGATTATTCCCCAGCCGGCAATAAACGGAACGGCGAGGAAGAATACCAAAAATCTCTGCACGAATTTAAGAAACTGGTACACCGGGTCATCATACTGCCAGTAGAACTGCTTTACAAACCAGTAAGCTGCGGCGAAAAGCGCGAAAAACGCCACAGTAAATATCACCAGCGCCAGAATGTACTGAACAAAGATACCGCGGGTCAGCTTAGTTCTTCTGCTTGATTTATTCAATTGTATAGCCTACCCCCCACACGGTTTTTATGAATTTCGGGCTGCGAGCCGGCTCGTGAAGCTTCTCGCGCAATCTGCCGATATGTGCCATTACGGTGTTGTTGCTGTTGAGGTATTTTTCGCCCCAGACCGCTTCAAACAGTTCCTCCGATGGAACAACTCTGCCCTGATTATCGCACAGATACCACAGCACTGAAAATTCCAGCGGAGTAAGAGTGACTTCTTTTCCGTAGAGAGTGCATTTGTGGCTGTCGCGGTTTATGTACAGTCCACGGATATCGTACTCGTTTTTCTGCTCCTGCGGCAAGGGGTTGTTGTAATTCCGGCAGCGACGAAGCTGGGTCTTTACCCTTGCGACCACCTCCAGCGGATTGAACGGCTTGGTTATATAATCGTCTGCGCCAATGGTGAGGCCCATTATCTTGTCGCCGGATTCTACCTTTGCTGTCAGCATTATCACAGGATAAAAGTGTTTTTCCCGTATCTTCCGGCAGATGTGAAAGCCGTCAATATCCGGCAGCATGACGTCCAGAATCGCAAGGTCGGGTTCGCTGGTTTCAAGGTATTTCAGAGCGTCCGTGCCGTTGTAGAATTTCCGGACAGTGTAGCCATCGTTTGTGAGGTAGACCTCAATAAGGTCGGCGATCTCTTTTTCATCGTCTACTACGAGTATTGTTCCGTTCATTTTGTCACTTCCAGCAATTGATTATAGTTTATTCATGGTATCATCGGCTTTATCAAATCCTATAGTAATGCCACAGTTGTTCACCTTATTCTTCCGTTTGAGTTTTTGTTTTTATGTGATAGCTTATACCACGCTCCTCGCAGAAGGTAATGACTTCCTCTGCACATTCATTGTAAAAATGCTTATTCTCCTTATATTCAGTGACCGTCTTGCTGTAGTTTGTCTTGCCAAAAATAATCTTATCAACAAAGCTGACTGCCTCAAGAATCTCTCCAAGGCTTTGATTTATCAAATTCGGTGTAGGATAAGGCTCAATGCTTACCCATGTCTTACAGCCCGCTTCGTGAAGGGATTTTAGTGCAGCGAGCCTGTCAGCATATGATGCTGCCCCGGGTTCTGTCTTTTTACGATAATCCTCATCGAGAGAAATCAGCGTAATTCCGTATTCGTTCTCACTATATAATAAGTCCTTCAGCTCAATCGGCAGCAATCCTTTTGTGAGAATGCGGCATTTTATATGATCCTCATTTAATCTTCGTATAGCTGCAATGCTCATATCTTGAATCTCGGGGTATCCATACATGAATGGGTCAGTGGTAAAGCAAAGCTGAACAGACTGTATCTTATCTTTCAACCTAGGGATTTCTTTCTCTAGCAGTTCAAGAGTATTGGACACAAGAAACGGGCTGCGCCACTCTTCGTATGTTTTGACCTGACCGAATCGCTTTTTAAGCAAAAAGGCATAGCACGGATATTTGCAGCCGTGCGAACAGCCGAGCACATGATTCATAGTATAGTCTCCGTACTCAACACCAGTCTGGTAGAGCATACTCTTTCTTTCTATGTATCCTGCCACCTTCATCATTTCACCCACTTTACTGATACAGTATGACCATGACCCTCTGCCATAAAGTTCGTGGGTCGTTGAGTCTTTTCAGAAAAAGCCGGATTTCTCTTTACCGCAAGACGCCCCTCTTTTTCTAATGCCTTGAGTACATTTGCAAAATCTCCAGACTTGCATATTGCACCGTACTTCACATAGAACATTGCCTCTGCCTCGGTAAGTGGAGTCCATGTGCCGTACTGTGTAAAGTGATCAATAACTCGTTCTCTTAATGTAGATTCATCTATAGACTGGTTATTGAAATCGTCTTGGAAAAGAGACAACTGCCCACCGATTTGAATATCTTTCAATAGTTCCTAGCGATTACATATATTATTGGCCATCAAAACACATCCACTGGGATGATTTGTCGCATGAATCATTCTGTACTTCGGATGCTGATTCTGATGAATACGAATCGGCATATTCAAAACATATGTATAGCTTTGACTCAACCGCAGGCAGTATTGCTCAGAGAAGTTTTCTTCAGCTTCGTAGCCGTTAATCTTGTCACTCAAGTATTGTTCTATAATTGATTTCCAGTAATCTCCACCAGCAATTTGATTTAATGCTTCTACGGAATTATCTGATGTATCCAGCTTGGTAGTATCATATTCAACAAGATCATCAAAAAAATTATCATCGTCCATTTTGAACTGTTGTCCCATAACTCGACAGCCCTCACGGATAAAACCGAAAGAGTTCATGTTAAGCAGCAATTCAATAGTATTAAATTGTCCATTAGCAAATTCATCAAACTTTGAACAATTCAGAGCCTTGATTCCATACGGGTCAATGTATAAAAATACATTGCAGCCACCTTTATTTTTTAGAAGTTCACCAATCTTATCTTCGTATGCGCCGGATACGATTTTAACTCCCGGATAATCTTTTAAATTCACTCTAAGGTCGTCCGCATAGTTCAAATCTATAAAAGCAGCAGCAATCTGTAAATGTCCACTCATTTTTGATGATATCAGCCCTTGCTGTATAATATCAAGTGCAATGAGAGGTGAACCTTGCTTACCGTCATCAAATTTTCCTTTTCCAGCAAAGCAATCCACATAAACTAACGGCTTACGAGTATGCAAAATTTTAGCAACATACGGCTTCAAGTAACATCCCAATAACTGGTCTTTTACTTCAGACCAAGGTTTCTTTTCTACGAAAAAGTCATCGTTCTTCTTTGACACGCTTGCTCACCTTTCTCTGTTGGTTTCCTAAAATGGAAAGTCATCTCTATCAACAACAGCTGGTTCATCACCTGCGTTCGTTGTAACTCCGGTCTTCAGCAACATATTAAAATATATCTTGCGAGAAAAACTTCTTATAAATATCCATAATAATTATACCACAATCCTATGTTTTTTTCAATAGCATTTTAGGATTTTTATGTTGCTGTTTATCTTGTCACTATTGGCAGATAATCGACAGCCTTTTGTAGAGTTTACCTCGCCATCCCAGACACCAAACCGACTGCATCGTTCAGAGTTTATGGTTTCTAACTACCCGCTTGATTTTGTAGTCATAGGGAATTTACTCGCCCAATACACACCTCTATGCCAAGTAGCTCTCAACGATTTACCTCGCCAATACCCCCGCTTGTCACCTGTTTCGTTCATGCTATTTTTTCGGCTTCAATCGATAAGGCTATACTCAATAGCCATATTGTTACGCACAGCTTCACAATAGGGCATTGAGTCAGGGGTAAATCCCCTAAAACCCCTTTTCGATTGACCCCACGGTCAGCAACTTAAACTCCGAAACTCCAAAATGGAGTTTCGGAGCGTTGGGAAGATAAAATCTTCCGCACCCTTTTTTAAGAGGAACACAGGCAAGGTAAAATTTTTTGCTGTTAAAATTTACCTGTGGCAGAGTAGGGAGATAAAATTCCCGACCTCAAACTTTTACCTCTGTTTCTCTCAAGGGTAAATCCAACCAAGCAATAGATTTATCCCTATGTGTCCTGCCCTATAAATGTGAAACCCTCCCGCTGTTCAGCCCGAACGCAGGAGGGTTAAGTTATTCTTTTCAGCTTTGGAGTGATTGCTACATCAGCTCGTTTTCTCGCCTATACGCTTCGGCACTCGATTTAACAAGTTCGCTGACTTGATTGAGAAGAAGCTGCTTATATGCCGCCGCAAGTATCTCCTTGCGCCTGTCGTTGCCCAAGTCGTTAAACTCGTCCCACACGCTGTCCGTGCCAGAACACCGCTCAAAGTAGAGGAACAATGCACCGAGAACGCTGCTTGCAGCTTCCTCTCCGTTCTGCGTTTCGTAGCTGTAAAAATCGTAATCCTCGGACAACTCATAAAACAAGTGATTGATAATCGACAGCTTTTCGTAGTCCTTATCCTTGACAAGCTGCGCCAAATACTCTGCGGCATTGTCGGACAACCCCGTAAACTCGCACACGGTTTTCATCTTTCCCTTTTGGGCAGTTGTGTTCGTTCTTCCGATAAGGTAGTCGGCATTCACATTCAGTGTGTCGGCTATTCGTGTGAGTATCTCAATATCGGGCATACGCTTGTCGTTCTCATAGTAGCCGAGCGTACTTTTGGATATGCCAACCATATCTGCGAACTGCTCAATCGTGTAGCCGTTCGCTTTCCGCAGCTCTTTAAGCCGCTTGCCAAATACCTCAACACAGGTGTTTTTGCTCTCCATAGTGATAAAAATCCTCCTCAAAAATTGTGGAAAAGACTATATTTGTGGAATTTCAAGAAATATACCACAAAAGCCTTGACAAGCCAAAGCAGAAGCGTTATAATCAATAACGCCACCACAACAATCGTCTTTATCATTAAAATACCACGATAATGACGATTTGTCAAGTGGGATTTCAAAATTATTATAGCAGGAGGGCTATACTATGATTAAACACAACAACGACATTCGCACAAAGGCAAGGGAGAACGGGGTTTATCTCTACGAGATTGCCGAGAAGATGAACATTTCGGAGCCGACCTTTAACCGTTGGCTTCGCAAGGAGCTGTCCGAGGACTTGAAACAGAAAGCACTAGCCGCTATCGAGCAAATTAGAGAGGAACACAAAGCGGAACAGGGTGGCGGAGAAAGTCCCTTGCAAAGCTGAAAGAAAAATTTTCTATTCAGCTCTGCCGTTATTCAAGCGTTCGCTTTTTGAATAAGCTGTTTCATCAGCCTTCAAATAATAATGACGATTGCGGCAGCGATGAGGGGGGTTAGGGGGTGCTCCCACTAACGCAGTCCTATTTTGTTAATCTCTGATTGACAAAATAGGTAATGCGTTATACCTGTTCTGCGGCAGTTCCCAAACGAATTGATACAACGGAAAAACATCAAAAACAAACTTTAGAAGAAAGGACGAAACCACTATAATTAGAAAAAGAAATGACAAATGGACGGGAAGAAAATTCAAGGTTACGGTACACTTGCCAGATGTGGTTTCGGAGAGCGTCAGGCAATCGAAAATTGACCGCTTGTATGATATTCTGAAAGCTGCCAATGCGAAAAACCGCAGTCCCGAAAATACAGGTAATGATGATGAAAATGACTGCAAATAACGAAAAACTGCTTGAAAAAAATCGCTGATTATGATATACTATCTGTGGATTGGCTCGTAATCGGCTTGACTTACAACAGGAGGTTAGATTATGAGTAAAACTACGGCAATATACGTTCGTCGCTCTGTAAGCGATGCGGACAAGGGCAACAATTCGCTCTCGATAGCAGCACAGCGTGAGGAATGTATCAGATTTTTAGGCGAGGGGGCTGATTTCAGAATATACTGTGATGACGGAAAATCGGGCAAGGACATAGAACATCGCCCTGCTTTTCAAGAGATGATGACGGACGCACGAAACGGCGAAATATCACGAATTATCGTAAAGAAATACGACAGATTTTCCCGTAATATGCGTGAATATCTCAACATCACAGACACGCTTGACAAGCTGGGTGTGAGCGTTATTTCCCTTTCAGAGCCGTTCAACACCGAAACAAAAGAGGGACGAATGATGAGGAATAACCTACTCAATTTTGCGGAGTTTGAGCGTGAAACAATAGCGGCGAGAGTTGCGGACGCATACAACACAAAGGCTCGTGAAACAGGCTTTTATCAGGGCGGCAAGGTTTATTACGGCTATGTTCCCGAACGGCGCACAATAAACGGCAAAACAGGCTCGGTGCTTGTTCCGGGCGACAGGGCGCACGTTATCGCAAAGGCATTTGAGATTTACAAAGAGCCGAAAACCTCTCTGAAAGATGTCTTGTCGTATTTCCGGCAGAACGGCATTGACATCTCGGTTGACAACAAAAACGGCAGGTCAAATATGGACAGGTCGCATATTTCACGGTTGCTTGAAAGTCCACTTTATGTTCGTGCAGACGCAGAGGTTTATCGCTATTTTTCGTCAATGGGCATAGAAATGCTTGATGATATTGAAGCTTATGACGGAGTACACGGCTTGTTTTTGCACGGAAAACATCATTCGGGTGCGCCTGTTTATGTCAAGATAGGCTATCACGAGGGACTTGTGGACTCACAAACGTGGCTCGCTGTGCAGGATAAAAAGGCGCATAACAAAAGAATACCGAACAACAGCAGCGCACTCCATTCGTGGCTTGTGGGACTGCTGAAATGCTCACATTGTGGGTACTCGATTTCCGTTGCTTATAATTGGAACAAGGCTCATACAAAGCAATGGAGATACTTTTTTGACACGGGATTTTATAGGGCAGACAGCTGTGTTAAGAGGACTTTGAAGCTGCGCCCCGATGAAGTTGAACAGGCGGTATTTGAAGCGATGAACGAGCGTATAAAAACGCTTGAAATAGCCAAGAAAAAGCGTTCAAAGCCCGATACTGAGGCAAACAGAATTAACGGCGAACTCGCCCGAATTGACGATGAAATCCGCAAGCTTATAGACAAACTCGCAAACGCAGATACGGTGCTGTTCGACTACATACAGGAACGCATTAACGCTCTGCACAAGCAGAAATCCGTGCTTGAACAGAAATTACACAAACAGCAGAGAAAGCACAAGGAAATCGACACAAAGCCGTTGTCCGAGCCGCTGAAACGCTGGTCGGAATTGTCGGTTCAAGAAAAGCACGAAATAGCTTTAACGATGATTGAAGTTGTGACGATTTCCGACGAAACAGGCATTGATATTAAATTCAGTATTTGAGCGTTGGTAAGGTGTGAATACGGGCGTTCCCGTGGCGAAAACCACACCGCCGCCGTTATGAAGCTCCTGCAAATAGCGGCATTTCATCTCCATATCGAACGCCTTTTGAGAATTTGCATTCGCGTTCACGCCGGCGACGTTGTTCATCTTGGAGAAAACGGCGAGGTTCTTGTAGTTATGCGCTTCGTCCACAAAAAGAAAATCACACCCGAGTTCCTCAAATGTGATGAAATCGTCTTTCTTGAATGCCGCGCGCATTTTCTCAATTTTCTTCTCGATCTGCTTGCGCTGGCGCTCCAGAGCCTTGACCGTGAAACGCTCGCCCTTATCTGCTTTCGCCGCCTGTATCGCGCTGGAGATTTCGGTCAGCTTCTCATCATACATCGCCTCCTGACGTTCAAGCGAAAGCGGCATTTTTTCAAACTGCGACTGCGGAATGACAATCGCATCGAAATTCCCAACGGATATCTTTGAGAGAAAACGCCGCCGCTGTGATTTTTCCATGTCTTTCGACGTGGCTACAAGTATTTTAGCTTCCGGGAAGAACCGCTGTAATTCCTCGCCGAACTGCGCCACGACTGCATTCGGCACGACATACATCGGCTTGGTGCAGGCTCCTATGGATTTGAGGTACATTCCCGCCGCGCCCATCGCCGCAGTCTTTCCTGCGCCGACTTCGTGCGCCATCATGCAGGTTCCGGTGGCGGCAATTCTCGCGATAACATTTTTCTGGTGAGGACGCAGGGTTAAGTTCGGATTCATGCCGGGAATCGTGATGTATTCGCCGTTGTAGGTTCTCGGCTTGATATTGTTGAACAGCGCATTGAAGCGGTCCTCGATAATCTGTATGCGGTCTTTATCCGCCATTACCCAATCGTGGAACGCCTGCTCGATTTTGTCCTGGCATTCACGCGCAAGAATGGTTTCCTTTGCGTTGAATACCCTTTCTGTCCTGCCGTCCGGAAGCTCCCGGTAATCATTCACGACTGCGCGCTTCTGGTTCAGAAGAAGCTCCGTCAGCTCATATGCGTTCAGCCGTTTTGTGCCGTAGGTTTCAGTAGAAAGCACATCCGACATTCCGCTTGAATTGGTCACTTTCCACTGGTTCATCTCCGGCGAATAATTAACGGTTATCTCCTTTGAATAGCCGCGCATATTCGGACGGTGCCTCTGCCATTCCGGCGTCTGGAACGTTTCGTACACGAAGTCCTGGAACATTTCCGGCTCGATGTAGATGGTTCCCACACGGAATCCGATATCTTCAATGCCTATTCTCGGCGGCTGATTATCCAGCAGTGCGGCAACGTTGCGCTCATATTCCGGGTCGGTTTTGGCGGCTTCCTGAGCCAGAGCAAGCTTTGTGCGGACGTGTCCGGAGAGGTATTCCTCTGCGGTTTCCCAGCCGGAATATCTGCCTCCGGTGTTCTTCGCCGGATTGCAGTAAATATGCTCGCCAAGCTCCGAAATTACCGCGTCCTTGTCCTTTCCGCAGAGCTGAGAAATGTACTCCAGGTCTACCGTCTGCTTCAAATTTATCGAGAGATGGAGCGCTTCGAGGGCGGTGTCAACGTGTGCCGGAACGCGGTCAACGTTTATCGTCCGCTGAGTGAAGATATCCGCTTTGGTAAACCGCTGTTTCCCGTCCGGGAGTTCCTCGACATTTTCAATCGAGGTCAGCCGCGGCGCGCGGATATCGTCTGCAAATGCGCTGATATTTGTGCGGCTGTTGAGGTGTCCGTATTTCTTTACAAAGCCGTCGTATGTGTTATTCAGGCGGCTTTGGAGCATTTTCAGCTCATCATCGGAACACCCTTTCTTCTGCGCGGCGGTCACTTCATTCAGCCGGTCGAGTATGCCGCACATGGCTTTAATGCGCGGCTCTGAACTGCCCGTAAACGGCACTGCACTGCGGTTTTCCGCATAGTACAGCGAACCTCCGCTGACGTAATATGTGTACGGAGTCACGCCGTCCGGGATATCTCCGTATTCTTCTTTCGGTAATTCATCGTCTATGGTCGGCTCGGCGGAGAAATGTCCGTCAAGTCTTTCAATGGCTTCGGAAAGCCGTTCGGCAGTGTTTCCGTCAGACTTTATCGTGCGCGTGTTTCCGTATCTCCCCGAAACGATTTCCGGAGTTCCAAGCACCATTTCGGGATTCTGCCGGAAGTAGCGATTTTCCTGAAATACGCTTGCTTCGCCGTAAACTCGCTCGGAGCGCACCCAATCCGGATCTCGGTCATTTTCATGCTCAAATTTGAGTTTCTGAAAGAAAAGAATATCCGTGACTGTCTGCGTTCCGGCTGTGCGGAATGCGTCCTCCGGGAGCCTTACGCCGCCGAGGAAATCCGCCTTTCCGGACAGCTCACGGCGGAACGAATCATCGTACTTATCCATAGTTCCTGCGGAGGTGATAAGCGCCATTATTCCACCGGGCTTCAGCTTGTCGATGGATTTCGCGAAGAAATAGTCGTGGATAAGGTATTCGTCATATTCCGGGTCGTAGGGCTTGAAATCCCCGAACGGCACGTTTCCGACAATTACATCGAATGTGCCGTTTTCGAACTTTGTACGCTCAAATCCACGGTTCTGTATTTTCGCTTCTGGGTAGAGTTCCTTTGCTATACGCGCGGTCAGGCTGTCGAGTTCAACGCCGTATAAACGGCTGTTCTCCGACATTTCCGCCGGGAGATTCCCGAAGAAATTCCCTGTTCCCATTGCCGGGTCGAGTATCTCGCCGCCGGTAAATCCCATGTTTTCAAGCGCCGTGTAAATGCTCTTTATGATGTACGGCTCGGTGTAAAATGCGGTGAGCGTGCTTTCGCGGGCGGCGGAATATTCCTTGTCCGTGAGCAGGTCTTTCAGCTCTGCGTATTCGCGGCTCCAGTTTTCTTTAGTGCCGTCGAATGCGTCTGCAATGCCGCCCCAGCCGCTGTAATGAGCAAGTATGTCCTGCTCCTCGGCGGTCGCATGGCGGTGTTCTGATTCGATTTGCTTCAGCGTTTTTATGGCTGTTACATTGGCGGTGTATTTTGCTTTCGGACCGGTGGGGTATGCGAAATTATCGGGGAAGCGGTAGTTGCCAACCGGCGGTACTGTTTGAACAACGGTACTGCGCTCAATATTTTCCTGTGGAACAGGTGCATCACGGTGAGGCACCTCTGTGTCATCGTGATACGGCTGCATATCTTTTTCGCGAAGATATGAGTATATTTCGCTGGCACCATCGTTATGTGAAAACTGATGGACGAAAATATCAGCGCCGGCTTTTTCGCTGTCTGCGATGAGTGCATAAGCACTTTCGTCACCAATATACGATAATCTGTAATTGCCGAGTTTTAGGTCAGACGCATTATCTACCGGGTAGAGCAGCGCAGTCTTTTCTTTTTCAGAAATTCTTATTTCCTTGTGTTCTTCAATATCCCGAATAAAGAAATCGGGAATGTCTGAATTATCATTGACTGAAAAATCAGCTGCCTCATCGTGAGGCAGTACCTTTTCTTCTTCAGAGAGATAGACCAGATCGTCAAAAGCGAGATTTTTCAAGGCAACCTCATTCATCTCATCTAAAGAATCATACTGTTCCTCACGGGCATTTGCATTGCCGTACTCAGTTATTATGCGGTAATTCACAAGATCCGCATATACACCGATAATAGTGTCAGTATCCTCATCAGTAGTATATGCAAGATCAACGTGGTTCAGGTCGTCGAAATCGGCAGTGCTGCCGTATTCTGTTTCGCAGAAATCATTGATATATTCAATGGCTGCTTCCAATGCTCCAGAAGAAGCTGCCTCATCATGAGGCAGTTCATCGGTATGCTGTTCAAGTTCATCTGAGATAGCCTTCTTTAGTTTCTCGGCAACAGAATAATAGGCTTTGAAACTGGAGAGATAGTCAACCACGCCGCCGTATCCATCGCCGATATCCTGACGTTCACTGTAAGTTGTGCCGTCCGGCATATTTATAGTGAATTTTGTTTTAGCATATCCCTGATGATCGTCTTTCAGTTCTCCGCTGTCAATGGCAGCGTATAGTTTATCTGAGTTACCACCATATGCTTCAAGTTCCTGCTGACGTTTGGACACCCAATCTGTATCCTCGCGCTTCATTATAGTATCAAATTCGAGGACGGAGTAAGTTTTACCTTCCTCAAATGCTGGACTTTCGCTCCACTCGCAGGTGATAGTAGGCTGCTTTTCCGAGATGTCCTTTTCTGTAGGTTCAACTATTCCTATTGACATATCAGATTTTTCTTCTTCAAAATTATCAAAGGTCAGCTGAGCGCTGGTTTCTTCTGAAAAAGCTGCTACATTATTGTCATATAGGTGATCACGTTGTTCTATATTGAAAAGATACCCGAAAACCTGCGCCGTGATTTCGTCCGTCCACTTATCCTCGGAGATTTCACCAGAATTGAGAAACTCCGTGATTTCTTCTTCCGGGAATCCCAGTCCGGGGTTATGCCCGGTATGGTTCGTAAGCTGAGTTACCAGTTCCGAAACTGAATCCCGGCAGAGGCTGCGAAACTTCGGATAGCCGGATTCAGCTGTGAGAGTTCGTGCGGCTTCCGCTGCGGTGCTCCAGTCGTTGAAACAATAGGGAGCATTCACGGAACTGCGCTCGATTTTCTGATATTCCTCCTTGACGTGCGGCTGAGCACGAATATACTCTTCCGCATAAGTGGCGAACAGTTCAGGTGTGAGCCTGATCTGAATATCCAGTCCGGTGCGCTTAATATCCTTGCGGATAGATTGAAGCCGGCTATTTTCAAAACAGTGCGGATACTCATAGTGAATTGCAAAATGCTCTGCGTCAAACTGCGTATAACGGCGGGCTGATTCAATATCCTTTTCGGTAATGTATCGTCCCTCGTCAACAGCCTTTCGGATTGCCTTTGCAACGACCTTCCAGCCAAATCTGACAGTTTGTTCATTGCCGTTATTTCCGAGGATCAACGCAAGTCCCTTACCGTCATGATTTGAGAACTTGACGATTCCGCTGCGAGAACCGCCGCCGATTCCGTATTCATTTTTCAGAAACTTCGCAAGCTCGTCATTGGTAGGGGAGTTATCCGAAATGTACTCTGTTATGCGAAATTTTCCTCCTGCTGAGTGATTTCCGTGCAGGATCTCATCTTCAAGCAGCTTCTGCGCATATTCACTTTTTGAGTCGATTTCTTCGGGTCTGTCTGAAAAAACAGAAATGGCATCTGTTTCATCAGATACCATCTCGTTATCTTCATTTAACTCTTCGTCATCATACTCAGCCGAATATCCTTGATCTTCATCAGCTGCCCACGGCTCCGGACTTCCTCCGCCAGCCATGTCACGCTCGTCCGGATCGAATCCCACGCTGCTTCCTGAGCCGCTATATCTATTTCCGTCCTCTGCTGTGCGCTCTCCGTATAAGTCTGGCTGAGCTGCGCCTTCTTCATCAGAGTACGTGTCGTGCGGTTCCTGGCGCTCTCTGCTTTCCGTCCGATCTCCTTCCAGATTCTCAGATACAGCCCACTCATGTTCACTAGGTCGAGCACTGTCGGATCCATTTCGTTCATCATATCGACCGCCTTGCGCTCCAGCGGCGTCATGTCCTTCCTTCCGTAATTCCGGAATTTCGGGTTCAGCAGTCCGTTCCTGTCTTCCTCGTAGGGGATATCGTAAATGTCTTCCGCATACTCCAGCTTCATAATGCTCATATTCTTTCCTCCTAACAGTCCGGTCAACGTCCCGCAGCACTTCCTGCGCCAGTGCGGTTGCAGCATTTCCGACTTCGACAATGGACAGGTCGCTGTTAAACTTTGCAGCGTCAGAAAAGTCGTAATCAGCTTCTATGCCACATCTTGTCATGCAAATGCACTCCGCACTCAGGCGTATGAAATTTGCTATGCGAGGGTCGTTTGCCATTGAATTATTTAGTTTGCTATCATAATTATACACTGTATCTATATTTTTGTCAAGACTTTTCTGCAAAAAATCTTCAAAAGATATAGCGTTTTCTGCATTTTCGGTGTTGTACTTTCCAACGATGCCGTCAGCCATGCGTTCAGAGAGCTTCCACTTGGCATTATATGTTTTTCCATAGGTCTGGCTGACGTCAAAAAGATACATCAGCTCGGTATTATTACGGTCCATGAAAATTGCAGTGGACCGTTCTCCGTGTCTTACATATCTTCCCACATTGTTCCACTGTGTAAGAGTTCCGCACATAACAGCTTTAGGGTTCTGTTCAGTAAGAAGCATGGCAGCGCAGAAGTTCAGACGCCAGAAATTTGAAGTAAGCCGCAGTGTGTTCTGCCACACCTGTGGGTCGCGAAGCTGTGAGAGCTTGTAATCGTATATCTGTGCGATATCGTTAAATCTTGACATCATGTTCCTCCGTGAAATATCTGCGGATAGCAGCAGACACTATTTCTGTAAGTTCTTCAGGCGTTTTACCTTCCATAAATTCCGATACGATTTCAGCCGGCACAGAAATTTTAACGGGCGGTTTGGGCTTAAGGATCTTGGTGATTGCTGTGGTAGTTAAGCTGGATTCGTCATGCAGTTCTTTTACATTGGCTCCGGTGAGCTTCATCTCCGGGTGTTGTGTCAGAACATTTATGATCGTACTCTGTACGTCTGAGCTGAGGTCTGCAAGCATTTCAGCCGCAGCTATATTAATTACGGCATTATTGAGCATGACCAGGAAATCCTGCTGAAGTGAGTTGAGATGTGCGTATTTCTGAGCCTGTTCATGTGACAGGTGAAGCTCCGCTTCAGCTTTTTCTCCGAGAACTGCAGCCGTTCTTATCTGCTCTGACAAAAGAAGTGATGAAAACCGGCTGCGATTACTTTCGACAACGATACGCTCAGCGTATTCATCGGTTATCAGGTCGTTGCTTCCGATTCGGCAGGGTACCTTAGTCCACATGAGCTGCTCAGCGGCAGCTCTTCGCCGGCTACCAGAGAGAATTTCGTATTCTCCGTTGCCGGCAGAGCGAACGAGCAGCGGCTCGGTAATCCCAATTCTTGAAATATCAGATTTGAGCTCTGTTAAATCGCCGGTATTGGTGAATATCGGGCGGCGGAAAGGAAGAAGCCTTTCCAGTTCAATATTGTACGCCTTTTCATCAGTAAAACACTTTTGGATTATTTCGTCGAGCGTTTCACCGTGACGTTCCTCTGCCATTTCTTCTTTCGGTTCATCTTCGGCAACTGAGGAGGAAACGGAGTAGCCGTCATCAGGCAACGGCAGCGGATCCACTACATCATCTTCAAGAGGAACATAAATTGCAGTGTCAGCAGTCGGTTCTTCGGCAGGAATAATGAGCTTGACTGTGGTTTCCGATGCGGTGTTATCTTCAGCTTCTTCTGCTTCGCGCTGTTTCCTTGCCATTTTTCTAAGTGCGTTCAGGTCCATGTGATATCCTCCGTTACATATTTACTTCTTCTCAACTCTAGCCACCTTAAAGCCTTTCCTTGTTTCGCCTGATAAATCAAGAATCTTATCAATAACAAGCTGCAATTGTTCATGCTGGCGGTATGCTTGCACGAGCATGATTTCTTTTTCAGTAATGAGAAACGTGTCATCGTCGCTGGAATAAACTTGTTTACCCATATCGGTATTATTTACCATAACATGACCCTGTGGGTCATTTGTGTAACCCATCAACCATTCGGGAGTAACCCCAAAATATTCCGAAAGCTGATAGACTCTCTCTGTTTTAGGTTCATAACTTCCTTTCAGATACCTGCTCAGTGTACTTTTGGGTATCCCAAGTTCACGAGCAACATCAATCTGTTTCTTGCCATTCAGTTCCATTGAATCGGCTAAACGTTTGCTGAATATCTTTAGCAGCATCTATGTCCCCTTCATTTGATAAGTATCCGTGTCTTATAAGCTCATCCAGTCCAGCTGCAATAATTGGGTGATCTACAACAAGACTTCCATCGTTGAGGACCAAGCAGCAGAACACATACTGTGCATTCAGACTCAGGCTATCATCTTCAAGAGGACTACACTGTATGTCTATCATTTTTGAACTACCTCATATATTGATTTTGGAGCGCAGCCGCGTAGTTTACCGCCTATGCGCATAGTGTGGGGCACAGCTGTCAGCCATGCCCCGTAAGGAGAAGTGTATATAAATCCCTGTGGCTAGGGAGAGTTGGTTACATCTCAGGTTCCATATCTTCGTCCTCGCCGTCATCAACGGCGTTCTGCTCATTCTGGTACATTTTACGCCATTCAGAGAGAAAATCAGATTTCTGCAGGCAGAAGTAGAAGAACTCAGATATTTCGTCATTGGTAAGTTCATCGCCGATTATCTCAGTGACTTCCTTACGCTTCAGCGTGATTTTCTTCGCATACTGATTAGTCGAGGATCTATTCTTTTCGGTATTCTGCTTAACCGGCTCCTGCGTAGATTTTTTATCACTCTTTTCAGCAGGTTTAGGAGTTTCATCGTATAGTTCGATGATATCACTTTCAGATACAAATTTGAGATATGCAAGCTCTTCTGCCTGCTCAGCGGTTATTTTCCGATCAGGAAAGCGATTGAGATAGGACGCTATGCCTCTCTGACTTTCGTCAGGCATTCCCGAAAAAGAAACAGCCGGCAGGAGATTGATCCTGCCGGAATCCAGCAAATCCATAAGTTCCGGGACAAGCCTTGAGCAGGCTATGTACCGCTGAACTGTCGCACGCCCCTCGCCGTACTTCTCAGCAATGGCAGCCGTTGAACGTGGGCTTCCCAGTGCTATCAGCGCTTCGTGCTGTGCTTTATAAGCATATGCACGTTCAGAGGGGAGCAGTTCAGTCCTCTGGCAGAGGTTTGTGTCAGCCATCATGAGTTTGGCGCGGTTCTCATCGACGTTCTTGACGACGCTCGGAATATTGGTTATACCAGCGATTTTGCAGGCTTCAACGCGGTTGTGTCCGGCGATGATACGGTATTTTCCGTTATCAAGTGGGCAAACAATGATAGGCGAAAGCAGTCCGTTTTCCTTTATGGACTCAGCTAGTTCATGCAGCTTGAATTCGCCGTACATCTTGAACGGCTGATTTTCCCATGGGACGAGCTGATTTATAGGTATTTCTTTTTCGGTATTCTGAACAGCATTGTCAGTTTTGAGGAAGTCTGTCATGTGAAGTTTGCCGGTGTTGCTTGATGTTCCTAAATTAAAGCCCATTATATAGCCTCCTTGCCGAGTATCTCAGTAACAAGCTGTCTGTACTGTCCACCGAGTACGCTGTTTTTCTTAGATATAAGCGACTTCTGCTCAGCGGTGCTGTTTGCAGCTTCGATACGCTTGCTGATAGTAGTTTCGTAAACCAGAACTCCATAGCGTTCCTTTAAGGCTTTATCCACTGCCTGTGCCATCTGGGTGTTGTCGGTCATAGTTTCAAGTATGCCGCATATTTCAAGGTTGGGATTTATGTTGTCCTTTACCAGATTGAAGATATCCTCAAACTGGACTATGCCGTTGAGCGCAAATTTCTGCACCTGCACCGGAATGATTACACCGTCCGCTGCTGCAAGCGCATTCGTCACAAGTATTCCCAGCGAAGGGAGGCAGTCAATAAGTATGTAGTCATACTCGGCTGTTTTTTCATCAGATAACAGTGCCTTGCGGAGTATCTGCTCCCGGCACATCGTCTGAGCCAGGAACATATCGGCAGTCGCAAGAGAAATATCAGCCGGTATGTAATCTATGTTTTCGCTTTTCGCGGTCACAATGCACTCTGAAATTTTTGCCTGCCCCTTGAGTACGTCCACCATTGTCTTGGAGCCGGTGAAGTCATAGCCGAGATAGTCGCTCAGGTTGCCCTGCGGGTCAAGGTCGATACAGAGTACCTTTTTGCCCTGTTCAGCCAGTCCGGCGGCAATGTTTACAACGGTAGTGGTCTTACCTACGCCGCCTTTCTGGTTTGCGATTGCGATGATTTTTCTTGTCATAATGTAGTCCTCCTGCCATTTCGGCAACATTTTATTTCCGTCCTTGAATATATAAGGCATAGGCAGGGCGGAAGGACTTACCGCCCATCGGGGAGCTACCCCGCTATGCCCGTCAACTCCTTTCGGAGGTCAACGCTTGTTCATATCATGATTGACCCGGGACTTCCAGTAGCTGTTGAGCGTCAGCCGGGAATTATACAGCGCCGTTATCAGGTAGCTGCGGATATTCCGGACATCGCTGATGTTGTTGTCCATTGCTTCAAGAATATACTCAATGTGACTGCTGTTGAGTTTCAGAAATGTGCTTTTCACAATGTCATGCGGTACGTCCTCGCCGTTTACCCGTATTGTTGGCTTTGCGGAGCACACTGTATCAACGATAATGTCTATCAATTCGAGGATGATTTCTTTCTTTTCGGGATTTTGCTGAATAATGAAATCACATTCGGTGTTATCACGGATAATCCGAGAGTAGTCCGAACGTTTGTCGATATCTTCGGATTGATTGATAGGATTGATTAACTTAGGTTTTATTTCTTTAGTTTTATATATAGAGCAGTTCGGCGGTTTTGTTAAATCTTGTTCTTCCTTTTCGTTAGAACAAGTTGTAACGTTTGGGTAAAACAAGTTGTGCGCTTTTGTCATAACTGGAGCGCTGCCATCCGATGTGCTGCTTGGCTCTGTTATGCCATTTGTCACTGATTCGCTTTGCTTTACTGTTCCGTCCAGTTGTGCGCTTTTGTCACAACTGGATTTACTGCCGTTTGAAAGGATCCCAGCAAGCAGCTCCGTGTTATCATTGATACAGAAGTAACGCTTTGCAGGCATACCCTGTACCTTGCACTGAATAAGTCCGGATTTGATGCGTATCAATGCAGCGGCGCTGCTGTCTGGCTGTCAGAGCGGTGGATTCCTCCAGGTCCTCTACAGTGGAGTAGAACCAGTCACCGTCAGTGAGCAGTCCATGCTGATCATAATAGGCATACTTGGAAAGCAAAGCTCCGTATACTACGGCTTCCGCCAGTCCGATTGCATGAGCAAGCTGACGATTTATCGACATTGTGTTGTCAGGGTTAAGAAGCTTGAAGATAGCTTTCATGCGCTACCTCCTTTGCTTCGGAGAATTATACTTCATGGTGTCCTCCGTTTTCTGTTCTCCAATGGAATACAAGCATAGCAAGGGACGGTGGAGAACGCTACCGTCCCGAGGGTTCGCGGTTCCCGCTATGCCGTGGTGCCGTTCGCAGGGAGTTACCCGTTAAACAGCATATAAAAACAGGCGCATTTCAGAGATAATGCGCCTGTTTGGTATATTGAAAATGGAATCCAAATCAATCTGTTTCCTCAAGAAGCTCATTTATGGAAATTCCAAACACTTTTGCTATTGCATGAAGTTCGGTGTCGATTATGAATCGCTCACCGCTTTCCATCCGCTGCACTGCATTCTTGTCAATGACAAGCCCATGACTGCGGAGCCTGTCGGCTACTTCACGCTGGCTTATTCCAAGCGCTTTGCGCCGGTTATAAATTGCAATGCCAGCGATATTATTTCTTCCGGATTCTGTACGATTTCCAAACATTTTTATATTCCTTTCATTATTGTAATAGTGGATATGTTTACTGTGATCTGCCAAATATGCATTTGAAGCAATACAGCGTTGCAAAGCAGTCTGCAAGGCTGTTGTGGGCAGACATTGTTATGCTGTTCCAATCGAAATGGTAGTACGCAGCGCAGGTCGTGAGCTTCTGCCATTTATATTCACCGAAGTAGTCGCTCCACTCTCCATAGATTTCTGCGAAAATCGGCATTATATCAACGATTTCAGCTCTTTTGGGGATAATCAATCCAGCAGCCGTTATGAAGTCCGCGTCAAAAGATGTATTGTAGCCAATAATCGTATCTGCGGAGTTTAGTATCCGCTGGATTTCGGCTGCTTTATCAGCAATGCTCGGTGCGTTCGCAACCATATTTGGGGAAATGTTATTTACAGCCTGCGCTGCGCTCCACGACTTGTGCAGGGGACGAAAGTAGCTGTCGAACAGCTTCTCACCGCTTTCGCTGATTATAGAAAGCTGCAAGATTTCATCTTCTCCTGCACATAAGCCTGTTGTTTCTGTATCTATCACGATACCGCCCGATGTTTCAGCAGGGAGCTCAACAGACTGGGTAATAGTAAGAACTTTTTCTCGCTGCTCGTCCAATGCAAGGAGCAGTCGAGCCTGTTCCTTTTCTTTTTCTCGTTCACGTCTGAGCTTTGCTCTGCGTTTGGCGGCTTGGGCTGCCTTACGTTCGCGTTCTGGCTTAAAATATTCCGCCAGCTCATCAGAACTTGCAGCTCTGACTTCCTCTGGCAGAAGATAGCGGGGAAGAGTATTGACCGAGCCAGTAGAAAATCGAGAGGGACGGAGTTTCTTGCCACAGTCCTCGGACACCGGAAGATATCCTGCTTTTGCCCACTGGCGTTCGGTTTTCAGTTCGACTTTAAAATACTGAAAAGATAATAACATCGACTTTGAGCTTTGCCATCTTTCACTCTTCATAATACACCTTCTTTTTTCGGGAATAAAAAAACTCCTCTTTCGATATATTCAAAAGGGAGTAAAACACTTATTATGTATCTTGTAACATTTATAGAAAAACCTACATTGTAAGGTTGACATTTAGGTTTATCGTGGTATCATAGTTATATAAAAACACAGGAGGTTATATCATGACACCAATCGAAAACATTACATTTGCTGAGGCTCTGGAGGATTACATCTGCAGTAAGGACAGATTGCTTTCGCCCTCGACTGTCCGCGGATACAGAACCATGCAGAGATCCAGCTTTGATCGAATAAACGATCTTCAGATTTCTGAACTTACTGAGAAAATCATTCAGCGGTGGGTAAATTCACTTGCTGATAAGTATTCATCAAAAACTATCAGAAATCAGGTCGGTCTACTGACAGTGGTCCTTCATCAAAACGGTATCAATCTCAATATGAAGTCCATTACACTAAAGCCTAAAATCAAGCCTGAATACAATATTCCTACCGAAACAGAGATACAGAAGATAGCGCTTGCAGTAAAACATACGACTATTGAAATACCGATAATCATTGCTCTCACTCTGGGACTTCGCCAGTCTGAGATAGCTGGTTTGCGTTGGGAACACTATGACGGTACATATTTAAAAATTAAATGCGCCGTAGTACCAGATGAAAATCACAAGCTGGTTGAAAAAAACGAGAACAAAAGCTATGCAGGCAGGCGAATAATTGAAGTTCCGGATTATCTGAAAGATATCCTGGATAATTCTGAGCATTCCTCAGAACGTATCAGCCCACACAGTCCTAACTATATATGGAAACATTTTAATCGTATATGCGAGGAAAATGGAATACCACATTTTACTATACACTCCCTGCGCCACGCTAACGCCAGTGCCATGTTAAAGTTAAACATACCCGACAAGTATGCAATGGAACGCATGGGACATTCTACGCCTAATATGTTGAAGCAGGTGTATCAGCATATTTTCAGAGATGAGCAGACAAAAGTTGCAAACAAAATGAATGATTATTTTAATGATATCCTGAAATAAAAGAGTTTCATTTTTGACAATGACATTCATTTCGGGGTTCAAATCCCTCTTTCTCCGCCAAAAACCGCAGAATGTTAAGTTCTGCGGTTTTTTTGTCCTTTCAGGAGTTTTTACAGAACATCAACAGACGAATAATCAGTCGATCAAAGAAAAATAATGTACAAAAGACAACATCCAGACAACAGCAAAATCCCCGGAGCGAGCGTCCGGGGATTTTTATTAACATATTCAGAACCCTGCAAGAATAATGCTGCACGGCTTGACTGAAACCACTCCCTCAGCCTGATAAAGCGGCTGAGTGTCTGCCTTCTTACTGTCGGCGTAAATATCAGCAACGCCGGGAAGCGGGCACTCCAGCGGAGCTTCACCGGGATTTATCAGCAGCAGGAATTTCTCCCCATAATGCACCGCAAGCGCTCCTGAGCCGATATCTTCGTACTTCACAAGAGTGCGTATTTCCTCAGAAGTCCGCAGACGGAACTCCGGGAACCGCTTTCTTATCGCGATAAGTCCGCGGTAATATTCCATCACGCTGCGGCGTATCGTCACGTCGTTCCATTTTATGCCGTTCACGCTGTCCGGGGAATTATAGCTGTCGTGCACGAAACCTCCGCCTGGCGCGGGCTTGCTTCGCAGAAGCTCCTGCCCTGCCTGCATGAACGGAATTCCCTGGGACAGAAATACAAGCGCTGCCGCAAGTTTATCAGCGGCTATGCAGGCTTCCTCAGATGCGGACGGCATGGAAACACGCAGCTTATCGAACAGCGTGAGATTATCGTGCGCCTCAACATAATTCACTGCCTGCTGCGGCGTATCGGTCCAGCATTCGCTTTCAGGGCGCTCAACATCGCTGCGGAACACTCCTGCGGAGATCACGGACTTCATCAGTTCAGACAGTTCTTCCGCATTGCCGTTAACGTAACCGCACCCCTCATCCTCAAAAACAGAGCCCTTTACCCCGTCGCGGAAATCATCGGAGAACATCGCAAACTGCGGAAGCTCCACCGCATTCTTCTTCATTGCGCGAAGCCCCTCGTCAAGCGGACTTGCGCCGCCTGTCCAGCCTTCTCCGTAAAGTATCACGGACGGGTTTATTCTGCGCAGCTTTTCCGCTGCTTTGTTCAGTGTCTGGATATCCAGAAGTCCCATCAGGTCAAAACGGAAGCCGTCAAGCTTGTATTCTTCAGCAAGATAGCAAAGGCTGTCCACGATGAAACGGCTTGCCATAACGCGCTCGCTCGCAAATTCATTCCCGCAGGCAGAGCCGTCGGACAGGCTGCCGTCCGCATTGTGACGGTAATAGTACCCCGGGAACGTCTTTGTGAACGGTGAATTTTCCGTGCTGTAGGTGTGGTTGTAAACCACGTCCATTATCACGCCTATTCCCTTTTTGTGCACCGCGTGTATGAGTTCCTTGAACTGCTTCACGCGTTGAGTTCCGTTGTCAGGGTCGGTGGTGTAGCTTCCCTCGGGAATGTTGTAGTTAAGCGGGTCGTAGCCCCAGTTGAAGCCCGCTTCCGGGTCGGTCTCGTCCACTGTCTGATAGTCGAAAACCGGCAGAAGATGGATATGCGTTATTCCAAGCGAGGCAATATGATCCAGCCCTATCGCATCGCTGAACCCGTTGGTTACGCCCTTTTCACAGAACGCCCCGAACTTCCCGCGGAGCTTGAAATTTCCGCTTTCATCGGAGGAAAAATCACGCACATGCAGTTCATAAATTACTGCGTCTGTGTAACTCTCAAGCTTCACCGGGCGGTCGTTTTCCCAGCCATCGGGATCGGTGCGCGAGAGATCGACCACCATTCCACGGACGCCGTTGGCGCCAGCAGAACGCGCGTAAATATCTATCGTTTCGCGGGATTTTCCCGACGATGTGAACTCATATGTATAGAACACGCCGTGCAGGTCCCCGGGGATTGTAGCTTCCCACGAGTTGCCGCTGCGCTGCATTTTGCACACGCAGTAGGGAATTCGCGAACCGGCGTTCTGATAAAGCTTCACAGCCGCCTTTTCTGCCAGCGGCGACCACACGCGGAACGTCGTCTGCGCCTGAGAATAAAGCGCCCCCAGTTCCCCGGCGTAAGCGTAATTCTTATCGACAAGGCTTAGTTCCATGTCTACCTCCAGTTTATTTTTCTGTCAGGAATGCTATGCTGTACGCAGGCATGTTCAACCCCTCTTCAAGCGTGACTTCCTGCGCTGCGTCAACCGTCAGGTAACCTCGCAGCTGCATTCCGGAAAGGCCGTCTATGTCGGCGAATGCCGCGCTTTCATCGGAATAATTATAGACTATCACGATACTTTCGTCGTTCCATGTTCGACGTATCGCTGCGATCTCCTGACCGGGAATGTTCAGCACTTCGGTAGTCCCGCGGGCAATACAGGGATTTTCGTTGCGTATACGCAACGCCCGCTTGTAATAATTGAGAATGGAATTCTCGTCGGAAAGCTGCGTCTGTACATCGGCAAAACGATTCTCCTGGCGCTCCATGTCCGGTGGACCATAAGTCTGCCCGGCGCCCTCGCTGTCCCATATCATCGGTGCGCGCTTGTTCTCGTCGCGACCGCTTCCGGTCAGCCCTATCTCATCGCCGTAATACACGAACGGGGAGCCTGACATCGTAAGCAGAAGTCCCGCAGCGGTCTTTATCTTTGTTTCGTCATAACCGAAAATTCCGGCGCCGCGGTTGGTGTCGTGATTGCCGATGAACGGCGCGTCTATCGCAGTTTCGCTGTAGGAAGCCAGCTTCTGTTCCACCGTCACCATCGCCTGCGCAAAGGATTTCACCGAGTTTGCAGAGCCTGACATATTTATCGTCTTGGCTATCTTTCCGTCCTCTTCTGCCATCGTAAAGCCGAAAACGCTGTCAATTCCGGACTTGTAATACTTAGTGTATGTCGTGAAGCTTTCCCACACCTCGCCGACTACATAGCAATCAGGGTCGGCGGCTTTGCAGTGCTGCATGAACCACTCCAGCACCTCGATGTTCTTATCCGGATTTCCGCTGAAATACTCCTTTACCGCGTCCAGCCGGAAGCCACCCGCGCCCTTTTCAAGCCAGAAATCCGCTATTTTCTCGAACTCCGCGCGGACTGCGGTGTTATCTAAATTCAACTCCGGCATGCGCTCCGAGAATATCGCTTCATACCAATGCGAACCAGTCTGGTACCACGTGTTCGTACCCGCAGGCTTTTCATCCGCAAAGTAGTAGTAATCAATGTAACGGTCGTGCACCGGGCAGATATTGTCGTTAAGACACGGTTCGTCCTCAGCAGCGCCGCATGGATCGCTGCGCAGACTCTGCGAGGCATGCCTGAACCACTCGTGCTCGTTTGAGCTGTGGTTCATCACCAGGTCTATGAGCAGCTTTATTCCGCGCTTTTCACACTCGGCGGCAAGCTCCTCAAAATCCTGCATGGTGCCGTACTGCTCATCTATCGCGCAGTAATCCCTCACGCTGTATTTATGATAGGAATCCGACGGCATTATCGGCGACAGCCATATCCCGTTGAAGCCCATATCCTGTATGTAATCCAGCTTTGACTTCACACCGGCAAGGTCGCCTATTCCGTCGCCGTTGCTGTCGCAGAAGGAATACACGAACACCTGATAATAGTTGCGGTAGTTGTCGTCTATGATGTTGAGCTCATGCTCATACTGATATGAATGCGTTGTTTCTGGCATATTTTTCTCCGGAGCACTGCAGCCAGACATAAGAACAGCCGCCACCGCAACAGCGGCTGCGGCTGAAATTGAAAATGGTGTTTTTTTCATCAGTCTTCCTCAGGGAGTGTTCTCATCGTAATGAGCTTTACCGACTCCCTCTCGATAAGCTCCGGGCGCAGCTGCACTGCATTCATCGAAATTCCGTTATTCATCTGCTGCAGCATGAAAAACGCAGTCTTTCCGATGTGGATACGATTCTGGTACATCGTAGTTATACGCGGCTGCGAATACTCAGACGGCAACAGATTATCGTACCCCGTGATACTTATATCCCCGGGGACTGTGTACCCGACCCTGGTAAGCTCCTGCACCGCTGTGCAGGCCAGCAGGTCGCTTATGCAGACAACGGCCGTGACCCCCGTCTGCGCGATCTCAAGAATGAGCTTTTTTGTTCCCTTCGCAGAGAAGTGACCGTACTTCACAGACCCCGGTATCTCTTCCAGCCCGAGTTCTGCAAGCGCGTCAGAAAATGCCCTGCGACGCTCGATGGTGACGATACTGTCCTCCTCGCCTCCGAGGAAACCTATCCTGTCGTGTCCCCTGGTCCAGAGGTAACGCACAATCTGGCGTATTCCCCCGGTATTGTCGCAGCCCACACGGGCGGCAAGCTGATAATCAACGTTATTGTCGAGTATCACCAGCGGAATGTTCATGCTGCGCACATGCTCGATAAACACCGGATGCGGCTTGAAGCCCAGGAATACGGCGCCCTCGCAGTTCCCACCGGAAACGATGGAATAATAGCTGCCGCTTTTAAGTTCAGCGTCGCTTATTGCGGTGATGTTCACGCCGATTCCATGTTCCGCTGCAGCTGCCTGCAGCCCCAGAATGATCTCATAGCCGAACTGATCCACCTTGTCGTAGTGAATACTGCCATAGATGAACACAACTATGGATTTCGTATAAGAAGCGCGGTTGGTCTTTACCTGATATCCCATTTCACTGGCGCAGCCGAGCACGCGCTCGCGGGTCTTTTCGCTGATGTCAGTCGCCCCGGAAAGCGCCTTTGAAACGGTGCTCTTCGCCATGCCCAGTCTGTCGGCAATATCCTGTATAGTCACGTTCTTTACTGCCATGAGATCCTCCAGTCTGTTTAGCCCTTGACTGCGCCACCGGTGACGCCGCCTACATAGTACTTCTGCATTGCGATGAACAGCGCGCCTATCGGTATCGATACAAGCACTGCCGCTGCAGCGAACTGAGTGTAGTAGGTTCCGATGAACTCGCGCTCCAGCATCTTGAACATGCCCAGCGCAACGGTGTAGCTGTCGTAATTAGCGCCGCATATCATGCTCGGGAAGATGTAGTCCACCCAGGGCGCCATGAATGTTGTAAGCACCGTGTACACGATTATCGGCCTTGAAAGCGGTATCGTGATGTGGAAGAACACCTGCGCCCGGGTCGCGCCGTCAAGGTACGCGGACTCGTCCAGCGACTTCGGTATCGTGTCGAAAAATCCCTTTGCGATGTAATATGTCAGGCCGGAACCGCAGATGTACACCAGAGTAAGGCATACCAGCGGATTCTCGGTAAGTCCCATACCCTTGAGAATATAGTAGATGGCTACCATTGACATAAAGCCAGGGAACATGCCGAGAACGAGCGCAATGTTCATTATCGGCTTTCTCATCTTGAACCTCAGGCGGCTGAGCGCGTATGAAACTGCCAGCACGATGAATGTAGAACCAACGCACGATATCACCGCAACGATAAGCGTATTGATGAACCACTGCGAGAACTTGAACTGCTGATCCTCAAAAATCAGCCTGATGTAATTGTCGAACGTGAACCCTTTCGGCCAGAAGTAGCTTGTATACGAGCCGGGTTCTGCACGGAACGACGTGAGGATTATCCACAGCAGCGGAAGTATCCAGATAAGTCCGAGAATAAGCAGAACGACCTGGATAACGACATTCCCAGCGCGCTGGCGCTTGTAATAGGACTGAGATACTATTCTGTTTTCTTTCATTACTGGAACGCCTCCTCATTCTTATAGGACGCAGATCTGTGGAATGTTATCAGCGAGATCAGCGAGCAGATAATGAACACCAGAATGCCTATCGTTGCTGCATAGCTGAAATCTCTGGAGTTTACAGTCAGCTTGTAGAGCCATGTTACAAGCAGGTCGGTCTTTCCTGCCTGGTAGTAATCCAGCGTTGCGGGAGTACCGCCGGTGAGGAAGTAGATTACGTTGAAGTTGTTGATGTTGCCCACCAGCTGTGTAATGAGGTACGGGGTAGTCACGAACAGAACATAGGGCATCGTGATCTTTGTGAACATAACGTACGGAGAAGCGCCGTCTATCCTTGCTGCTTCATAAAGATCCTCGGGAATGTTCATGAGGATACCGGAAACTATCAGCATCGTATACGGAATACCTATCCACAGGTCAACGATGATGACCGTCACCCTCGCCCATGTCGGGTCGGTGAAGAACGGGAGAGGCGTAGATATCCAGCCAAGTTCCTGAAGAAGAACGTTCACGGGGCCTGCTTCTGCGAGGACGTTTTTCATTACCAGCAGGGAAACAAACTGCGGAACCGCGATAGCGAGTACGAAAAGCGTTCTGTAGAAAGACTTGAAGCGAACGCCTTTTTTGTTTATCAGCATCGCAAGAATGATGCCAAAGAAATAGTTCAGGAATGTCGCAAGAACAGCCCAGATAAGGGTCCACGCGAGTACCGGCCAGAATGTCTTGCCAATGGTGGAGTCGCTGCCGAGGATTACCCTGAAGTTGTCGAAGCCTATCCAGGTGAACAGGTTCGCGGGCACCTGATGGTTCTTGTCGTAGTTTGTGAACGCCAGTGAGATCATGTACACCAGCGGAACTATTGTGAATACCACAACGCCAGACACCGGCACGAAAAGAAGGGTCTTGTGGAACTGTCCGTCCAGCAGGGATTTTACATCTTCTACGAAACCAGGAAGCTTCTTTCCGGATTTTCTGAGCTTCTGCGCTTCCACGGAGGACTTTATGTTATTCACCCACAGCATGATGAATACCGCGGTGACGAACAGCGTGAATATGCCGTAGAGAAGTATCAGCATGGAGTTATCGCCATTTTCGCGCATTACATCTATGCCGAGTTCCTCGTCGAAATACCAGCCGCGCTGCACGGTGCCGAGATTCCTCAGACCTGCGATGAAGCCAAAGCCCGAGTCTATCATGAACCCGAGATAAGCTACCTCGGTGGCAAGGTACATAAGTCCCTTGACTATCTGTCCGCGGAACAGGCTGCCCGAGCCCATTATCAGATATGACAGCTTTGTGAGGATATCGCCCTGCGCGAAAGTCTTTCCGAGCCACGCAAATCCTCTGCCTATCATCTTTATGAGGCGCCATATCGCGCCGGGTATGCCGATGATGAATTCCGCAATACCCTTTCCTATAGCTACAAAAAATCCTGCGATCTTAACAAGTATTTTCTTGTACCACGGAAGAACGTAATAATCAAGGCTTGTCATTGCAGTTACCTCCTTTTGAATTACGGTGCTTTGTGCAGTTTCAATGCAGCCTGTGGGAGGAGATGCCTGATGCGCCATATATTATACATCTGATATCATCTGGTGTCAAGCATTCAGGAAGCATTGAAACTGCATAAAGCTGTTCCGTTATGCGGGCGGCTCTCACCGCCCGCGTAACGGAACTGGGAGAAATCTATTTACTTAATGGTGGATCTTTATGAAGTTCGGTTTATCAGCCGAGGGTTGCGAGAACGGACTCAACGAATGCGTCCAGCTTCTCCTGGAGGTTATCCTTTGTGCAGGTGCCTGCGATGATCTCCTGACCGAATGCCTCAGCAGGGGTCCAGAAGTTCTGGCACTGGCTGATGGAAGTCTGAACTGTTGCGTACTGAGCCTGCATTGCAAGAGCGCCTACAGCGATGTTGGAGTTCATGGTTTCGGTGTCGTTTGCGAGTTCCTTGTTTGTAGGAGCATAGGAACGAACCTCAAATCTTGTCTTCTGGTTGTCCTTGTTGGTGAGCCATTCTGCAAGAGCCATTGCGTCGAGCGGGTTCTTGGTCTCGGAGTTTACACCCATGATTTTGAAGTTTGCCATGCTGCCCATCTGAACTGTTTCGCCGTTGGAAAGTGTGAACTCGGGGAGCTTGGTAGCTGCGTAGTTGTCGCCGAGGGAAGCCTGTATCTCGCCTGCGTTCCATGTACCGGAAACCGCTGCTGCGAGAGTGCCGTCAGCGAAGCCGGACTTTACGAGGGAGTCGTCGAAATTAGCGCCATACTTGGGGTTTGCAACCAGGTCGATCAGGTATTCACCTACCATGTAACCGCGTTCGTTGTTGAAATCGCACTGTGTGGGATCGGTCCCGTCGTCACCGAAGAGCTTGCAGCCTGCGCCGAAGAAGAATCCAGACTGATACCAGCCGTCATCTGTATTGAAAGCGAAGTTTGTGGTCACGCCCTCGATATCCTTGTTCATGATACCTTCGATGGACTTTACATCGTCCTCAGACAGCTTGGACTTGTCGTAATACATAAAATATGTATCGGAAACGTAAGGATAGCCGTAAAGCTCGCCGTCAACGGAAGCTGCGGAAATAGAAGCCTCGGAGTTATCAGCAACGATCTGATCCTTGTTCTTGGTGACTCTGTAGAGAGCACCGGAATCAACCAGTATTGCGGTCTGGTCAGAAGCGAAAGCGAATACGTCAGCTGCCGCAGAGATATCCTTGATTACTTCCTTCTGAGCGTCTGCCTCGCTGACTACGCCATAGGTGAATGTGTAGGTCTTGTCGGTATTTGCTGCCGCGAAAGCGTCGCACATCTGCTTGATCAGTTCCTGATCCTCCTGCGGCCCCCATACGGTGAGGTTCACGGTCTCTCCGCTGCCGGTGTTATCGCTGCCGGAAGCCACGCTGCTGTCTGCCGCAGAATTGGAAGAACCGCTTTCCGCTGTGCTGCCGCCGTTATTGCTGGAGCAGCCTACCATCATTACGCCTGCCATTGCCATGGAAGCTATCGCTGTCATGAGCTTTCTGATCTTCATAATTCATTTCCTCCTGAATATGATCGTTTACTTTTATTTAGTGTCTTTCGAAACTTTCAATCTGTTTCGAAACATCTTTTCTGAATTTTCGCTCGCAGGCTGTCTGTGCTCCCCTGCGAGATCGATTCCGATGTCTGTTTCGGAACTTATTTACTTGGTTCGAAATTACGTTTTTATTATAACAGATTTTTTGCTTTTGTCAAGCGAATTTGCATAATTATTTTCAAAAAAAACAAAAACAATTGTAAATTCAGCACGATAAACAAATCCGGGTATATCGGTTTTGTGAATAATGGCAACGTTTCCGTGAAACGTTTACATAGCTGACACAAAACCCGCATTAAACAGAAACGCCCGGGTGGAATGCACCAGCCCGGGCGTAATTCCGTTAAGTCAGTTTCACGCCTTTTCGATGTGCCAGATATCCTTTGCATATTCAGCGATAGTGCGGTCGGAACTGAACTTGCCCGCGGAGCAGATGTTAAGCCAGCACTTCTTCGCGAATGCAAGCTCGTCGTTGCAATCGCGGTTGGCAGCAAGCTTTGCCTTTACATAGCTGTCGAGATCGCCAAGCAGATAGTAATGATCCGGAACGTGCCAGCTTGCGCCCTCCATGAGTGCAAAATACAGCTCCCTGAATACGCCGTTGCCGCCGTCGGAAACGGTACCGTCGATAAGGGAAGTCACCACGCGCTTTATCTTCGCGTCGCTCTCGGTAACATCGCGGGGAACGTAATTCGGCATGATCTTTTCAAGTTTCTCGACAGTTGCGCCGAAGATATACTCGTTCTCAGCGCCGGCCTCTTCTGCGATCTCAACGTTGGCGCCGTCGAGAGTTCCGAGGGTGACTGCGCCGTTGAGCATGAACTTCATGTTGCCGGTGCCGGAAGCCTCGGTGCCCGCAGTGGAGATCTGCTCAGAAATATCAGCCGCAGCAACAAGCTTCTCCGCATAGGAAACGCGGTAGTTGCTTACGAACACGACCTTTAACAGGTCCTTTGTATCGGGGTCGGAGTTAACAAGCTTTGCGACCTCGTTGATGTACTTGATTATGCCCTTTGCACGGTAATATCCCGGTGCGGACTTCGCGCCGAAAATAAACGTCGTTGGTCTGAAATCCTTGAGATTTCCGTCCTTTATCTCGTAGTACAGATACAGTATCGAGAACGCATTCAGCAGCTGGCGCTTGTATTCGTGCAGGCGCTTTATCTGTATATCGAAAATAGAAGTCGGGTCAACCTTTATGCCCTCGCTCTTCTCGATAAAGTCAGCAAGCTGCTGCTTCTTGGTGTGCTTGATGTCGATGAAGCGACGGAGCACTGTCTCATCGTCAGCGTACTTTTTGAGTGCCTGAAGCTTATAGAGGTCAGTTACCCAGCTGTTGTCGCCGAGAAGTTCGGTGATGAGCGCGGAAAGTTCCTGATTGCAGAGAGCCAGCCACCTGCGCTGTGTGATACCGTTGGTCTTGTTCTGGAAGCGCCCGGGGTAAAGCTCGTACCAATCCCTGAGCACTGTGGACTTGAGCAGTTCGGTGTGGATAGCTGCAACGCCGTTCACATAGGAAGAACCGAACACCGCAATGTTTGCCATGTGGACTGTGCCGTTCCTGATAAGGCGCATAACTGCGCGCTTTTCCTGCGGAACATTCAGACGGTGCATTTCAGACTCAAACGCTTCGTTGAGCATTATCATAACGCTGTACACCTCGGGGACTACGCGCTCGATAAGGCGGCTGTCCCACTTTTCAAGGGCTTCCTGCATGATGGTATGATTGGTGTAATTGAACACCTTTTTCGCCATTGCGAAAGCCTTGTCGAAATCCCAGCCCTCGTCGCGCATTACCACGCGGATAAACTCAGGCAGGGCGATAACGGGGTGCGTGTCGTTCATCTGAATGCTGTTGTAATCCGCGAAGTTCTCCATCGTGCCGAAGAGCTTCTTGTGCTTTCTGATGAGGTCAGCAACTGCAGCCGCGCTGAAGAAGTACTCCTGCTTAAGGCGAAGTATCTTGCCTGCCTCTGTTTCGTCATTGGGGTAAAGTACGCGGGAAATATCCTCGGCAGCGCGCTTCTTTTCGCCTGCTTCGGTGAACTTGCTCCGGTTGAACAGGTCAAAGTCGAACTCGTCGTCGGTTTCAGCCTGCCACAGGCGCAGCGTGCCGACATTCTCAGTGCCGTAACCGATAACCGGGTAATCATAGGGAACTGCGTTCACATCGCCGTCAGCGTAATGTACGACAACAGTTTCCTGCTCGCGGCGAATGCTCCACGGGTCGCCGTATCTCTGCCAGTCGTCGGCAGTTTCAGTCTGGAAACCGTCCTTGATTCCCTGCTTGAACAGACCGTATTTATAACGTATTCCGTAACCGTCCAGCGGGAGGTCGAGCGCAGCCGCGCTGTCCAGGAAGCACGCTGCAAGTCTGCCCAGACCACCGTTTCCGAGCGCAGCGTCCTCAACTTCCTCAAACTCGGAAATGTCAACGCCCAGCGCCTTTAATTCCTCAGCGGTGCTGTCAAGAATGCCTAGGCACAGCAGGTTGTTGTAAACCGCGCGTCCCACCAGGAATTCCATCGACAGGTAGCTTGCCTTGCGCGCCTTGTCATGCGCCATGCGGCTCTTGTCCCACGCGGGGGAAAGCTCCTCCATGACAAGCTTGGAAACTGCGCAGTGCAGCTGATTTGCGGTGAGTTCCTTCGGCTGTGCGCGGTATTCCTTTTCGCAGAGGGAAACCAGCTTTTCCTTGAAATTTTCGATCTTCATAAAATGCTCCTTCCAGTCGCTTATTTCTTCCCGCGCTTTTTTGCGGGCTTTCTGTTGCATATTTCCGTCAGTCTGTCGAGATATTCTGCGCTTTCTGCGGTGAAGTCGCTTTCAAGCGTTCTCCAGCGCCAGTTGTTCCCCAATGTCGAGGGAACGTTGATGCGCGCCTCCGTGCCAAAGCCGCACAGTTCCTGCATAGTCGTCATTGCCATGTCAGCGGTGCTCTTCCACGCGATGTCGATGAACGCCCCGGGTAACTCCGCAGCCCTGCGGATACCGAGGTATTCCTTCACGAACTTCTTCGTTTCGCGGTCGAGGTCGTTGAACCACCCCAGCGCCGTGTCGTTGTCGTGCGTGGAAGTGTAAACCACGCAGTTCTGCGATGTGTAGTTCTGCGGGAGATACTCGCTCTTTCCGGTGGGATCGAACGCGAACTGCAGCACCTTCATTCCGGGGTAGGCAGCCTGTCTTAGCAGCTTTCTGACGGACGGTGTGATTATTCCGAGATCCTCGGCAATGATTCCGTCCTTTCCGGTCTGCTCCTTTATCACGCGGAACAGATCGTACTTCGGGCCCTCGCGCCATTCACCACCGTGTGCGGTCTTGTTGCCGAACGGTATCGCGTAATAGCTGTTAAAGCCGATGAAATGGTCGATGCGCACGATGTCATAAAGCTTCTTCGCAAAACTCATTCTGCCGACCCACCAGCGGTAATTCTCAAGCTTCATTCTGTCCCAGTCGTAGATGGGATTGCCCCAGTACTGGCCGGTGGCCGAGAACTGATCGGGCGGCGTGCCAGCGACACTCACGGGATTACCGGCGGCATCGATCTTAAAGAGCTCGGGGCTTGCCCACATCTCGACGGAGTCGCGCGAGACATAGATGGGCAGGTCGCCGATGATGAGGATGTCGCGCTCGTTGACGTATGCCTTGAGGCGGCTCCACTGACGATCGAAGAAGTACTGCGTCATCTGGTGGTAGAGCATGCGCGTGGGATGGGCGGCGCAGACCTTGGCAGAAGCCTCACCGCGGGTACGGAGCTCTGCGGGCCACTCCCAAAATGCCTTGAGACCGCACTCCTCCTTGACGGTCATGAACTCGCAGTAAGGGATGAGCCAGTCTTCGTTGGTTTGGACAAAGTCGTCGAAGTCGGCCGGCTTGTCGGCGGCAAAGCGCTCGGCGGCGCGGTCGAGAATCTGACGACGGCCACCAAAGATGGCGCCATAGTCGACATTGCTGGGGTCGGAGCCCAGGTACACGCCGTCGATATCGCGCTGCTCCAGATAGCCGGCCTCGATGAGCTCGGCAAAGTCGATGAAGTTGGGGTTGCCCGCACGGGCCGAGAACGACTGATACGGAGAATCGCCGTAGCTCGTTGTCGTAAGGGGGAGAATCTGCCAGTAATGTTGTTTGCACGAGGCGAGGAAATCGACAAAGTCATAGGCGTTCCAGCCAAAGCCGCCGATACCGTACGGTCCGGGCAGAGACGAGATGGGCATGAGAACACCGCTTGCACGCTCCATGGATGTGCTCACCGTCCTTTTGAATAAGGGGCTGCGCCGTAGATGGATAGACGGCTCGTCCCGAGTTTCCATTTCTATTGTCCCTATTGTAGAACATGTTGTTTAAACATGTATAGAGAGAATGAAAAAGTTGCCGACTTTCGGTGAATGGTAGTGCGCCATAGACGATATGAGTTGAACATTGGGAGCTCCTCCCCTTGCGGCTCTTTTGTGGGTCGGGCGACAATGGTCGTCGTCATTAAAGACCGGCTGCCAGCCAGGTTGCAACAATGCAAGAAGGGTTCACATTCAGTTGGCCGTTGACACAAACAATCGCGCGAAGACCTCGTCTTCTTCGGTAAGTCCAGGCGCGGCAAGACGCGCATGGCAGTCGCCCTCACGATGCGCGCGGTCGCCGCGGACATGTCGGTCAGGTTCTGGCAGACCGCGCAGCTGGTTCTCGAGCTC